>AUXO011454519.1_pt1 | contig 10803 bp, 12 predicted proteins | sample 768731 | NCBI WGS metagenome assembly AUXO01 (sample SAMN02715735, study PRJNA202380) | gut metagenome | biome: sheep rumen | host: Ovis aries | place: New Zealand: Palmerston North
GTGTTTCTTTAATCGCTCTTAATATAACTTCATATTTATCACATTTACCAGCTTTAATGTCACTTTTAAATGGTAATGGTTTACCCAATACATTAACAACTGCAACTTCTTCCCCTTTAAAATTTCTTAAACTTGTAGATTTTCCACTTCCTGATTGTCCAATTAATAATACTGGAACACTGTTCATATTCTTTTCCCTCCTATTTTCTAATATTTTAATAACTTCATTTTTTAAATAAGGTATTTCAATAATTTCATAATTCTTGATATTCTCACTAAAATAAACAATAAACATTTCTTCAATTTTTAAGTTGGTGTATTTTTCAACTAGGTATTTGTAAATTGATAATTGAATGTAATAGTGATTCAATGTAAAATCCTTTAAATGTGATAAAGGAACTTTCATTTGCTTTGCATATCGTTCAGTTTTATGTATATCACTATTTGTTTTGTAATCTACTAATACAAGACCACCAGTTAGTTTATTTATAAAAAGGTGGTCGATAGCCGACGCAAGATTATATTCTTCACTACCAATAACATATTCATCGTATAAATGCTCTAATCTATCTTGATAATCTTTATAAAAGCTATTAGCCTGTTCTAATATACCCTCTAAAAGCATTTTAACGGGTTCTGTGGCGTTTTTCATACTTTCTTGTATATTTTCCCCACTCCACAAACTTTGTGCGTATAAATGCCCTAAATGACCCTTTTCACAAGCTATTACATTTTTAGTTTTCCACTCATCAAGGATTTCTTGAACTGATTTATCTTGTTTCGCTGCTACTCTTTCAGCAACTGCTTGAGCATCAAAATCTTGTGTATATTGTTCAATTAATCCAGTTGCACCAATTGAAATAGGTTTGTCTTTGTATGTATAATAATGTCCATCCTCATAAAATTTGAAATCTCCAAATGCCTTATTTAATTCATTTAGATATTCTTCTTTTGTCATTACTTGCTCCTTTCCATTAACATCATGGTTATGTAAGCATTTAATGACAACCCTTTAGCCAATGCTTCTTTTTTTAATTGAAGTCTTAAATCTTCATTAATATACAAAGTCATTGCTTGCTTTTTCATTTTTTAACCTCCTTTACAATAATAATTATACTATAAATATAATATAATGTCAATAGTACTTTAATGTAGAAATGATTTAAAAATCATTCCTACTTACACCATATAAATCATATTCATCGTCTTCTGGCAATGGTTGATAATTTTCTTTCATATCATATTCTAATTCTTCAATTCTTTCTTCTAGATTATGATATTCTACTAATAAATCTTCTAATGCTATCATTAAATTGTCACAAGATATTGATTCTTTATCCATTTCATAATCCGTCATTGTTATTTCACTTATTTCATTTAATTTTGCTCTTTGATTTTCATTCATTTTATAAAACATATTAATCTCTCCTTTTTTCTTATAATTCATAAATAAATGTTATTATTGCAGCAGCTACCATAACATCAAGTAGTGCTATCATAAGCCAATCTTTAACTGATTGTTTTAATTTTAACCTCTTTTTAACTTTCATTCTATTACCTCCTTTGATAATATAATTGTAACATAATAGTGCTATAAAGTCAATAGTATTTTTATATTATTTTTTTGTTTACGTAAAATAAAAAAGCTAGTGTTATCTAGCTCTTTTTACCTTTATTTTAAAATCATATTTATCATCTGTCTTTATTTGTATTGTATCATTTCCAGTATCGTATTTAACATTGTTTATTTGAGGGCTTGTGCTTAATATCTCAAAATACTCGCTAGTAGATATTACATAGTTTCGTATTTTAAGTAATCTTTCAATTTCGTGTGAATACATTAGTTATTACTTACCTCATATAAGTATTTAGAAAATACCCATACATCTCTACCATTTATATTAAGTTTTGCTGAATTCGTAGCTATATCTATATCTTTTACATCATATACATTATTATTCTTTACCCAGCTATTTCCACCACTTAATACTTGGTCTGCTGTTGGCTCTCCGTTGCTATAACATTCTGTAAAATCTTGAGTAGGTAGCCAGTGATATGGTTTTACATTTTCATTTTTATAATCATTTAAACTACATCCAGTTAGTTGACAACAACCGAATAAGTTACTTGATACTGGTGATTTTAATATATCAACTTTAAATACTCCATCGAATCTTACTTTTGAACCTTTATAAAGCACTTGGTCTGCTCCTGTTGGTTTTGGAGGTTCTTGAACTGGTACTTGGTTAGTTGTTTTCCAATTACCACCCATACCTTCTAAAATGCGAGTATTATCTACAAAGTAGCAATCATCTGTATCATATTCATTATTAAAATGCCATACTCCATACTCATTTTTAGTCCAAGATGTGTTATTTCCTTGTTCTATTTCTATATGACAGTGAACACCAGTAGCATTACCTTTTGTACCCATATTACCTAATTGGTTGCCTTGTTCTACTATTTGACCTGGGAAAGCATCCATTGTATCATCGTGAACTGTCATAAATGTAGCATAATCAATTCTACCATTTGCAAATCTTACTTTGTTAACTGACTGCCACATTACCTGACCTGATGATGGATAAACTCTTATACATTTACAAGTACAAGGTGCATAGTATGGATATCTAACACCACTTTGCATACCTCTAACATCATTTGCCATTATTCCCATGTGGCTTGGCTTCATATTACTTCCTTGAGTTATATACATATCTGTAAATGGACATAGAAAATCCTCTATTCCACCTCTAACTGATTTTTGACCTTTTTGCATAATTAATTCCTCCTATTTTGAAATTTTTTGTCCTAATAAATATGTTGAAATAACACCCATTATTGCAGAAATAATACCTGTTATTTGTGTGCAGTATGGTATAGTTATTCCTTCAACTGCATTAATGCCTAGAATAAGTGCATTAACAATTGTCAATATGTTTAAAGTGTATTTTGAGATTTTTTTGACTTTATTCATATTTTTCACCTTCCTTTATAAAATTATATCATTGAATAAAAAAAGTAGCAAATTGCTACCTTTTTAATTATTTCCATTTTCCTATTGTTGTTACATTAATAATATATTCTTGGCTTGTAGCAGAAACACCTCTTAATAAAGCAACATTATCTGGTTTTGTTAAGTTACCAGCACTCCAATTGACAACTAATGCTGAATTTGAACCAGTTGTACTATATTGTATAGATGATAATGAAGTAAAAGCAACTGGATAATTTGGCATAGTAATTATATCACTTCTATACATACCACCCCAAGCTGTACTAATAGCCACAGATGTTGAATATCTCATAGTACAAATCATAGTACCATCTTTATATTTAATATAAGTACCATTAGAGTCACTACCACTTTCTATAATTGAGTTAACATAAGGAGCATTGTAACAAGCATTGCTGTCTGTTGTATAGCTATCAGCTACCTTACCAATAGCTCCTAGACTTTGTCTTATTTTTTTTATTCTCATATTCATCCTCCTATTTATAACCTAGTATTTGGTATGGTACACATATAGCATTTTGTGTGGATAGTGTTTGTGAACCATAAGATGTATATGAACCACCTACATCAAAAGTTACATTTGTACCACTAACCCCATATACAACTCTAGTTCTATTATAATTATCTACATAAAATAACCTTGTTCTCTGTCCAACTACTTTTCCAGTATTCAAAAATGTGTCTAGTGACAATGAATTATTAGCGTATGCGATGAAAATTATTTCATAATATTTATAATTTTCTATTTCATCATTTAATGTTATCGATTGAGCCTCAAATGCAACAAGTGGATTAGGATTTTCCCATAATACTTTAGGATTATCATCTATTTGTTCCCAACCATAAGGAACAACCGAACCATCATAATCAACTTCGCTACCTATTGGTAAAGTATCACCAATAGGCATAGCATATTCTTTTTTCCAAGTTCCTGTACTTGGGTCTTTATATCTTCCCATTTATTTATCACTCCTTTTATTTATATCCTAATATCATATATGGAATATTGTAACTATTATCAGAAGTTGTACTATTAACATTACCATAACTACTAAAATACACATTGTTTTTAAAAGTTTTTGTTGTAGTTATAAAATTTCTATACATATTATAATGAATTGGTAGATATGTAGTTAATGCTATTGCCTCTATTGGCATTTTCCCAGATGATATTATGTTTCCACTACCAGTTGATTGTCTACTAATTATTTCTAAATATGTATAATTGTCTAAATCATCATTTAATGTTACAACTTGTTGTGCAAACTCACTTGATGGACTAGGATTAGTCCATAATACAGTAGCAAAATCTTCAATATAAGGCATATTGTCATCTGGATTAATCCAAAAGTTAACATTGTCATCTTCTGGTGGCTCTGTACCTACATATACTCCTCCACCTCCACCTACGCTTATTAAATCTGTTCCATCCCAAGCGAAAGTGTTTCTTTTATCAAATAATACATATAGTATTCCGTCTAATGGGTCTTCTCCCGTTGAACTCCAAGTATCTTCTCCTGTTGCTGTATATATCTTTTTATCTTCTGTATTATAATATTTATCTCCAGTTGAACATTCAGTAGGTGCGACATCTGTAACAGCAAGTAGCTCAACATTTATTACACTAGGTAATTCTTCTTCAATAATAGTTTCAATAGCAGAATCCATTTTATCAAGATTAATAGCATCTATTGGTGTTTGCCCACTCTTAACTTCTGGCTCTACTTCATACTCTGTTCCTTGAACTGTTACCTTTGCTGGTTGTAATATTGTTCCATCTTGCCATTCTATTTTTGTATAATTAAAATTTCTAGCCATTTATTTCCCTCCTAACTATTTTCAATAGTACCATGTACTTTCAATGTTTTATTTAAGTCTGGCATTCCATTTATTCCTATGTGATAATCTCCATTGCTATCTTTTAATATACTTAATGCAACTGTACCATCAACTAATGTGAAAGCATTACTTACACTACTACTTAATTTATCTGTTATTTCAAGTTGTACATCATAAGCAACTCCTACTGTGAATCCATCATCAATTCCATCTGTGTATATTAAATAATCAACTATGTTTACTTTCTCTTTATCTATTACTAAACTTTCTAATCTTACATTGTACCACTCACCATATTCACTTGCAGATTTCTCTTTACTTCTATATTTCAAAGATACAATTGCATTGTTTTCATCTCCAAAATTATAATTCCAAAAGTTCATTTCTGCATCTAAATTTACTATATCTTCAATACCATCTTTTCTTTCTACACTTGTACTTGCAAATGTTGGTGTATAATAGTTTCTAAATTTAGGTACTGTTTTTGTTACCGTCGTTTCAAGACCTCTACTGTCTATTGCTGTTACCCTAATTATATCACTATTACAGTTTTGTAGCAAACCAGACACATCACTAGCAGAATAAGTAATTAAATTCTTACTAGTTCCACATTCAAGCGAATATCTTAATATGGTAGCTGAGTTCTTTCCAACAGCTTTATTTGCAGAACTTATAGTAATTGTTGTATTGGTTTTACCATTAATTATTGTTTCAGTATCTCCAGTTAAGTCATCATAGTTTGTTGAATACTCAAAGTTATTGAATGTAGGCTTACAATTGTTAGCATTTATTGAATATGTATATTGTCCTGTTGTTTTTACTACACTTCCATATATTACAGAATAAACACATTTAGCACTCGTATCGTTTGGAATACTTGCATATAATGTACTTGCTGTCGGTGTAAATGTAATTGCCTTACTACTTGTACTACCACTATACAATTGTGTTCCACTTGTATTTGTTTTATACATTCGTACTGTTACGCTTCTACTTAATGGGTTATACAAAGTTAACTTTTGACTATTTCCAATTATTAAATTAGAAGTACCAACAGCTGTTATATATGGGTAATTATATGTTGTGAAAGATTTTGTATCACTTGTCGTTCCTAACTGTGTATCTTTTCTCCTACACCATATATATATGTTGTGAGAAGTATTAGCACTTAATCCAGTTATGTTTATAGAACCAGATGTAGAACTACCAGTCCATGCTGATGTAACGGTTGTATTATCTATTCTATAATCAACTCTATCACAAGTTTCGCTTGTATTCCAGTTTATTTTTACACTTGTTTCTGTCATATTACTAAATGTAAATGTTGGCTTTCTTGTAAAACTTCTTGGTATTCTTGGTAATGTTAGTACTCCACTACAAGAACCACTTACAAACGTTGTTGATAAGTTAGCACCTATATTCATACTAAAGTCACCAATACTATTATGTTCAAAAGTAAAATCTCTTGTTATAACATAATAATCACCTCTAGTGTAATAATTATCTATTGGTTGTAATCCAGAAGTATGAACACTAGCACTACCTCTATCCCAACTGATTTGATTATTCGTTACGTGCAAAATACCATATAATCTAACTGTCGATGTATTATTTACATTAGATTGTCCTAATAAGTCATAAGCAAGTTCATAACTACAACCTGTTAAGTTAACTATTCCTAATCTAGTAGCCATTAACTATCACTCTCCTTTTTATATAAGACAAGAGTTTCATAACCTTGATAGTTAACTGTCTTATATTCAAAGTTTCCTACTTGTAATTCATCTAATATACCTTTTTTACTTTGAAATCCCTCTTTATTAAATGTTGTTACTATTTCATACAATGTTCCATTTTGGAAACGCCTTATATCAAATCCTTGTGCTGTCATTAATGTTGCTATATCACTACCTGTTGAATATACTTGAAAACCTAATTGACTTAACTTTAATGTTGTACTTACTATTTCTCCAGCAGATGGCTCCCAAGTTTGAACATCTCCTTTATTTAACATTAAATCATATATATAAGTAAATCCACTTGTTGTTGATGTACTTTGTATCTCAAGAACATAGTTAGAAGTATTCGCTACAAAGCTAAACACTATTTCTTCCATTTGTCTTGGTGTTGTAAATATTTCTTGATAAACTACATTCCCATTTCCTATTAGTTTAATTCTTGCACTTGTATTTTCTTCGTTTGTTATCTTAAATGACAAAGTATACATTGTGTCTATTATTAAACCAGTTATGTTTGTCGCACTTGTCGACATCTTTCCATTTGATACACCTAATTTCGCAATTGACACAGTTTTACCTATTAAAGTTGCATCATAACCACCTACATATACTGGTTCTCCAAAGAAATATTCTATTGGATAAACACTAGACATTGGGTAAACATTACTTCCTGGGAACAAGCTATATCGACTTGCTGCTCCATATTCCCATAATCCTTCATCATCTAGCAACTTTTGACTATCTTTTATTAAGTTATTTCCACCTGTTATTTGAAACAAGTTTTGAATACTATTTATATCTTGTATAACTTGTGAAACACGTTCACTAGTTTCATTTTGTTGTGTTATTAATGATCTTATCTCACCTTGTTGTTTATCTACTATTAAAGTAGTCTTATTAATTCTTCTATCCGTTTTATCAGCTTTTTTATAATCTGTTTCATTTTCTTCTGGCATATCAGTATGTATATTTTCTTCAAGACCTTGTGTTACTAAAACCTCATCATTAAACATTATACAAGAATATGTAACATCATCAATTTCTATGTTGTATCTATCACATACTTCATAATAAGTTATACCAGTACTTGAAAAATCATTTAAGTAATATTCCAAGCCATCTAATTCACCTAAAATTCCAGGCAAGAACTCATCTCTATTATCAAAGTTCATTATTTGATTTTCTTTTATTTTTAATTCACATAAACCATTTTCAGCAATACTTTCTTCATCTCTTAAATAAATATTATCACTTTCTGCTGCTCTACTTAATACAATAGAATTTACTGGTCCATATTTTTCTCCAAAGTTTACATTGATATCTTTTAAATACTCAGCATTTATTGTATCTTCTGTATCATTTATATATCTTATTTCTAATGTATCTTCATTTTCATTTATACATATTGTACTTGCTGTTACTTGTGCAAGTTCATCAAGAACATCTCTAAATGTATATCCTAAACTTGCCCCTGTATTATCAATATACAGTTCTCTATCTATTTCTTTATCAAAATTTACAAATTCATCATTTCCATTTTTAAAACCTAAACTAAGATAATTACATATTTTACCTATATATTCTCTAATTGTAATTGGATATTCTATATCAAGTGGTTGATAATCTACCATTGAATATAGCATTTTATCATAACAAGTTATTTTCCAACTCATTAAATCTTCTTGTTTTTCTACTTCTTGAACTACATAATTACCATAATTAATATATTCAAATGTATCACCAACTTTTACTCCAAATTGATAATTCAATATTGTTCCTTTTGGTATTTCCACATTACTATCTATATCAAGTTGTTTCATTACTGATTTTAATATTGAAGCTTCATAATGTGGAGTTACAGAGTTAAGCTCTTCTGCACCTAACTCTGTTGTTTCACCATCTATTGAATATGTTATTTTACTATCAATTTCACGACCAAATAATTTTACATTTTCTTTATAATTATTTGTTATTGTTTTCATTATGACCTCCTACTTACTGATATAAATGAACAACTAAATCCCTCGTTTTTTCTTCCACGACTAATCATTCCTTTATTACTTATTTCATAATCACCTGTATAAGTAGACATTGTTGTTTGTGCTTTTTTGTTAGGGTCATAATAGCTAACTGTTTGCCTTGGACTGTCTAATATAGGAACGATAGTTTCTAATTCACTTTTACTTAATTTTCTAAATTGTAATATTATTTTTGGAAATATTCCTACAAGTGTTCCACTTTGTGTTCCTGCGAGATTTCTACCACTATCACTTGACCACAATTTATTATAACCATATTTTGCTTCGGTGATATATTGTCCCATTGATACACCATTTATTACTATACTATTTCTATCTAAAAACATTATACCACTCCTATCTATTATAAGCAAAATCGCTTTCGTTATTTATTTTTTGCAATTCTCTGCTTATTACTCTACCATTCATTGTATTTGTAATATTAGCATTTATTGTAATGTATCTTCCAATTGCTTCACCAAGTAATGCCATTTGTTGGCTATCAGTTAGTGGTAATACTCCTTCTTGTCCTCTTTCTCCAGCAATTGCACTTCCAACTGGCACACCTTTACCTGGCATATTGATAATACCACCTTTTGCAAGTCTTGGAAGGCTATATGTTTTAAATTTAGTCAAATTAATTCCTGGTACTTTATTTATTACATCTATAAGTTTATTTATTGATTTTACTGGGAAGTTAAGTATATTTTCAATAGCATTTAAAACACCATTGATTACAGCTTTAAAAGCTCCACCAATAACTTCTCCAACTTTAGCACCAAATGCTTTTAATTTTGATTTTACTTTGTCCCATATACCACTAAAGAAATCAACAATTGGTCCAAAAACTTTTTTTACGATTTTAACAGCTCTATCAAAAACATCTTTAAAAAAACTTACTACTGGTCCAAAAACACCTTTTATAAAATTCCAAGCTAAACTAAATATTTGTTTTAGATTGTCTATTGCAATTTTAACATTATCAAATGCAGTCTTGAATATATTTCCAAAGAATTGAACTACTGGTGTAAATATTTTTACTATTGTATCCCATAAACCTTGAAAAAACTTAACTACAGGTTGAATAATATGATCATAAATCCATTGCCCAATTGGTGCTAATACTGCTTTTATTTTATCCCAGTTTTTTATAACTGCTGCGACTAAAGCAACAACTGCTGCTATTGCTAACAATATCCATGCTACTGGATTAGCTGCATTTACTGCTAACATTGCAATGGCAACTCCTGCTAATATAATTGCTAAATCCCTTAAAATATTAGCAAAATTATCCCATGATGGATCTTTAATAAATTTTATTATATCTTGAATTAGTAATACTATACCACCAACTACTAAACCTATTCCTAATGCTAATAAGCCACTAGCTCCAAGTTTTAATGCAATTAATCCAGCAGCAATTCCTGCTAAACCAGCTATAACTATATCTTTATTATCAACAATCCATTGAAGCCATTTTGGTATTGGAAAGTCTTGTGGAGCAGTTAAATCAAAACTTGGTAATGTTGCTCCTCCACCACCAGCTCCACCACCACCAGAGCCTGATGAAGAATTATCTTGCAAAGTATTCATTTCATCAAAACCTGCAGTAGTTTTATTTAATTCTTTGTTTAAATTTTTTGCATTTCCAGTTGCACTTTTTAAACCATCATTAGTTCCTTTTAAACTTTTATTAGCATTTGCAAAAATATCTTTTCCTGTCCATGCTTTAACAACATATCCTACATAGAACATTAATGTCTTCATTAAATTTACAATACCTCTAACGACTGGTTCGAGTGTATAAGCAAGAGCATTTTTCATATAATCAATATCGGCTGCAAGTTGTTTATCTTGACTTGCTATTGTACTCATCGCACTTCTAACTGCATTATAAGCGCTTCTTATTCCAAATACTGCTAAGCCCCAATTAACAACTTTTGTTGTTACATTTTTTAAAGAATTACCAATATTATCTGTTGCAGCTTTTACACTATCAATTGATGCTTTTATTTTATCAAAGCCAGCTAATTGAGCTTCTCTTATACTTTGATTATATTTTTCCTGTTTTTCTTTTAAACCTATCAATTGATTTCCAAGTTTTTCATATTCTGCTTCTAACTTTTGAGTATCTCCAACTTCAAAACCCATATCTGCTTGTTTTAATTTATCTTCTATATCAAGCATTTTA
>AUXO016092483.1_pt1 | contig 10803 bp, 8 predicted proteins | sample 768731 | NCBI WGS metagenome assembly AUXO01 (sample SAMN02715735, study PRJNA202380) | gut metagenome | biome: sheep rumen | host: Ovis aries | place: New Zealand: Palmerston North
CACCTTTTTTCTTATGAGTCAAATTATAAACAAACATTTTTTGTCTATTTCCCCATATATATTTACTATACAATAATTTAAATGATGGTTTTGTATACCACTTTTTTATTAAATCTTCATATCCCATATTATGTAGGTCATTCATAAATTCAATCTTATCAGGATTATCCTTTATATGGTCCCTTAATGGGCCTTGATATCTTATAGCATCATTTATATCTAATTTACGGTAATGTAAATATTTATCACTATTTTTAATTACATTTAATCCTTTTTCAGTATTTACAAAAATAACGGATGCACCTCTATTTTTGTTATATAAATCAGGACAATACAAATGAACACCCCAAAGATCACCTAAAGTTATATCAGAAACTCTTTCTTTTCTTGCAAATTGACATTCATAACAAGATGGTCTTGACATTAAGTGTTTTAACCAAATATTCCAAAAAGGATTAAACCATCTATCTAGCTTATATGAAGTTCCATCTTTAAAGTTAAATTTCATTACTTCAAAATCCCATTTTTTTGTGTCTTTAAATCTATATTCAAGATTATCTAAATCTTTTCCCTTTTTATTACAAATATAATTTGAATACTTTTCAGCATATAGTGGTGAAGGTACTCCTTCACATATTACTTCCACAAGAAGCAAATTATCATATTCATTATTTAAAAAAGATTTTAATCCTGCAATTTGACATGGTGTTCCACTAAATAAAACTTTTTTACCTTGAATTAAAAACTCTTTAACTTTTTTATATGACTCACCAACATCACTTTGCACATATTTTGATTGACGAAATTTGGTTAATTTATTTTTATCAGTTACAAAATCATGATAAGAATATATGCCTTTTGATGCAACTCCGAATATAACATAATTATCATCACAAAATGTATCAACAATAGCACTAAATGCACCACCACTAGTACTTTGTTTTAATATATCTACGTCCTTATTGTATCCACCAAAAACCTTTTGTTCTTCTTCATTAAATAATTCGTTCTTATCAATTGGACACACTTTTTCACACAAACGGCAATTAATACATTTTGTAGAATCAATAATTGGATATTTAAATTTATCGCTGTCGTATTGCATTATTATAGCACTTCTCGGACAAATATTATAACATGCAGAACAACCATAGCATTTCTTTTTATCGATTATTTTTAACATGTTTGGCTCCTTAAAATATATAACCTTCAATTTTGTTTTATCTTAAATCTTATTATTTAGTCATTTCTAAGAAAATGACTTTTGTAAACAAACGGATATTATGTTCTATATATTTTATAATTATGATATGGATTTCTATCTTTTTCTTCTGGAAGTTGCATATAATCTCCATAGCAAATCTTTAAAAGTTCAGAATAATCTTTTGGGCAATAAAACTTTTTATCCTCAAAATCCAATAAAATGCGCTCAGAAAAAAATCGTTTATAAAACTTCTGTGGTTCTTTTGCGAATGTCCAAGAAGGAACTCCAACATATTTTTCTTCAGCTGTAGAATATTTAGACAAATACTTTTTTATTTTGTTTTCAACAAATATTGCATAATTATTACCATGTATTAAATGCAAATAAAAAGATATTGTTTTTTTTATTATTTTCTTAAAAAAATTGTTATTGTTTGAATAAATATATATTTCGTATAATTGGTTTTTTTTTCGGATTTTTTTCATTAATTTAATTGATTTTTTTGAATTTTCCGAATAAAAATCCAACGGATATAAATCTATAAATATCCCTAACTTAAAATCGTTCAACCCTTGTGTATCAACATATTTAAATTCATCATTTGAAAACCTAGCTATCCCAAAAGGATAGTTTTTAGTATTTACCCTATTATGAATCTTATAATTTTTATTCGTTTCAATGTTATCAAAATAAGTCATTAACTTATTCAAGTCTTCTCTGAACATCCAAACATCAACATCATCATCCCAAGGAATAAAACCACTATGTCGTACAGCTCCTAACAAAGTACCATACGCTAAAAAGTACTTGATATTTAGCATCTCACATGTTTCGTGCAATTTGCTTAGTAGTTTTAATGATTCACTATGTATTTCTTTTAGTGTTAATTCATTAATCATTATCTTATCTCCTATATATTTTTTAAACATTTTTTTACAAGCAAAGCTCAATAAGAAAAATTGCTATGTTTTTGATTTAAATTTATTTTTTAATCTTGAATACAATTCATATATATGACTTTCCCTTATCAAAAGCAATGAAAAAACATAGATTGTCGGTGCTAAACCTATTTCTAAAACACATCTCAAAAATTCATTTTTTACAGATATATGAATAATAATCAATAGTGCTGTCATAATTATACATGAAAAAAATATTTTAAAAATATCAATTAATACATTAGATAATTTGAAATATTTTTTTCCTAATGGAATATATGCACTCATTACAAATAATTCACCAATTATAGAAGCAATTGAAGCACCAATTTCAGAATATAAGGGTATCAAAATTAAATTGCCAATAACATTCACAATTGCACCAATTCCAACAGGAATAATCATTTTCTTTTCATTGCCAGACACAAGTAATGTTCGTGAGCCAAGAAGATAACCAATAGGAGAAATTAGGAGAATTCCAGATAAAATATTCAACACATACGAAGATGAAATATAGGCATCTCCGTATATTTTACACAAAAGAAAACTTGAAGTAAATTGTATTCCGATTATCATAGGAACTGATATCAAAAAAATGAGCGAGAAAACCTTAGATAACAATCGATTAAATTCTTCAATTCTACCTTCTTTATACAATAAAGAAATTCTAGGAATAAGTACCATAGTAAATGTATTAACAACTTGTAATAGAATTCTTGCAATATTTGAACCATATTTATAAAATGCAATATTATCCTTATCTGAAAAAATATCTAACATAGTTATATCTACAAGCGAATAAATTTCTATTGCCAAATTTACAACAACTAAAAACATAATGGGCTTTGTGTGTCTTTTAAGATTCAATTCTTTAAATCCTAAAGTCACATACTTTTTTGAGAATATAAAATTAATAATGTAATTACCAGCAGTCCCGATAACAGTAATTGCAGAATACCAAAGAAAATCGGAATCATCTCTAACCAATAATAAAAGTATGACAAACATCAAAATTTTAAAAAGTAAATTCCTTATAGAGATAAACTTAAATTTTTCAAGTCCTTCAAATAACCAAGTATTATTTAAAGCATTAAGTATAATTAGTCCTCCACAAATTAAATACAATATAATGTTTTCTCTATACGATGGAACTATAAATACAAGCAATAAATAAATAGCAGAAAAAACAATTGTAGAAATTAAATTTATAATAAATAATTCCGAGTAAACTTTATTTAATTCATCGGGATTATTTCGCGCCTTTGCAATCTCCCTTAATCCATAAGTCGGTATTCCTAAAAATGCAAATATAACAAAATATTGTACGATATTTTGTGCAGATGCAACTATTCCAATCGTTTCAGGAAGCAATACTCTAGCCACATATATTCCAGTAGCAAAAGGAAAAGCAATATTTAAAACATTATTTACCAAAAACCAAAATGCGCTTTGTACAAGAGATGTTTTTTTCCCATTTTCAGTTCCTTCCATATTAATTCACTTCCTTTAAACAACTACAGTTATAATAAACTATTTTTAAATTATGAATTCAATATAATCAAATTTAATAAATTACTTTTCCTTCAGCAACTTTTATTAAATGTTGACCATATTGATTCTTTTCCATCGTTTTGCCTATTTCAATTAACTTTTCCTTTGTTATCCAACCATTTAAATAAGCAATTTCTTCAGGACAAGAAATCATTAATCCCTGATGCTCTTCGATCATCTTAACAAATGCTGTAGATTCTGCTAATGATTCATGAGTTCCGGCATCCAACCAAGTTAATCCTCTACCAAATGTAATTACATTTAAATTACCATCTTCTAAATACATATTATTTAGAGTTGTAATTTCCAATTCACCACGTTTAGATGGTTTTACTAAATGAGCTTTTTTAGAAACTCCTTTAGGATAAAAATATAAACCTATTACTGCATAATTTGATTTTGGATTCTTCGGTTTTTCTTCAATTGAAATGGCTCTGCCATTTGAATCAAATTCAACGACTCCAAATCTTTCAGGATCAGGTACATAATATCCAAATACTGTTGCTTTACCATCATTTGCATTTTTAACAGCATCCTTTAAGTTACCCTTTAATCCATTACCATAAAGTACGTTATCACCCAAGATCATACAGCAAGCATCGCCTCCTATAAATTCTTCTCCTAGCAAAAATGCTTGAGCTAAACCATCCGGAGATGGTTGTACTTTATATGATAAATTAATGCCAAAATGATTACCATTCCCCAGTAATGCTTCCATTCTAGGAGTATCTTCTGGCGTTGATATAATTAATATATCTTTAATACCAGCAAGCATTAGAATGCTTAATGGGTAATAAATCATTGGTTTATCATATACAGGTAACAATTGTTTAGATGTTACCATTGTTAGTGGGTAAAGGCGTGTACCTGAACCACCAGCTAAAATTATACCTTTCATATTTTTCTCCAAATATAACCAAATTGTACTTAAGATTATACATTTTCTTTCCTAAAATATTAATTATAGTTATGAGTACAACATAACTTTTACTTTGCTTAAAATATCCAATATCTAGATGTGTTGTATTTACTTCTTGATAAGAATCCTTTTTATATTTGTACTCAAAGCAATCAACAATTACAAAATCAAAAAGCATAATATTTTCCTTTGTTTCAAACCACCAAATCAGCCATAACTAACAAAAAAAACAAAAGTGTAAAATAATCGCTTTTGATATATTTTTAAACAGCTCTATAAAGCTTTCAAATTCAATTGATATTTATACATTAAAACTTATCCATTATTACAACATTAATAATGTTTAATTACGTAATATATCAGTTTTATAATTACAATAAAAAATCTCTATATTTTTTTACTCTTTTACGAGCTATAAAATAACTATTTAAATACTCAAATCTAGAAATAATTTTTGTAAAAAAATGTCTTTTAATAACACTTGCATTATTACCATGAATTCGTCTTTCTAAAACATAATCATCAATATGATAATTACATTTTTTCAAATTACCAACTAATGCTATCCATAAATCATGACATTGTAATTTGTTCGGAAATGGTAAAACTAAGTCCTTCATTTGTTTTGAAAAAGCCATTGCGCATCCATAATACCAAGCCTTACCCCAAAAAATTCTTCGAATATTTTTTTTATATTTTTTGCTGTCAACACTGTACAATTTTCCTAATTCAAATTGTATCTTTTTACCATTTGAATCAATAGCATATGTATTCCCTGAGATAACGCACATCATATTCTCTCTATATATATTAAAGAACAAATCATATCTTCCTTCAATCCAAACATCATCTTGATCAGACATAAATATGAGATCACCTTGTGCACTTTCAATCGCCTTTTCGAAAGATTTAATATGTCCAATATTATTTTCATTAATCACAAGCTTAATTCGATTATCTTTAATAGACTGAATAATGTTAACTGTAGAGTCTGTTGAACAATCATCAACAATAAGCACTTCATCATTTTCCTTGATTTGTTTAAGAATGGAATCAAGTTGTTCTTTTATCCACTTTTCTCCATTATATGTTGCAATACAAACACTAGCACATACCTTGGTCGTGATTTGATTCATAACTTCCACCTCTTTTTTTTATACCATCTTTTACACCGGCAAAATAGTATTTTCTATATTCTTTTTTCAAAGGATTACCAAATAATAATGTAAAATTTTTTAAAACAGCACTAATTTTTTGTTTAATACAAAACAAAAATGGCATTTTCTTTTTCCTTATTAAAAAGGCATTCCTAACTTTATAATATGTTCTATATGGACTATGAACATTAATTGATAAACCGTATACTTTTTTGTCTTCCTCGCCAATTTTATGAGGCATTAAAACATTAGGATTAACCCAAATTTTAACATTTTTCTTTTTGCATCTATAGCAAAACTCAGTATCAACGTAATCTATAAAAAATTCCTCATCAAAAAAACCAACCTCTTTAAACACATGGCTCTTAACGAACATTCCAGAAGAAATAACAATATCAGCATTGTATAATTCCTTATTACCATTAGATAGAATCTTTTTTGCTCTACCAAATCGTGTAAAATTATAATTTGGATATTCGTTTTTTGAATCATTATTTATAGCTAACGGAGAAACCACATTAACCTCGTCATTTTTTAAATTTTCCATTAAAGTGCAAATAATATTTTTGCTAATGAAACTGTCTTGATCAAAAAAGCCTATTACTTTTGCTCCCTCTTCTAGTGCTTTTTTTATACCAATATTTTGTGCATATGCTATTCCATAATTTTTGCCAAGAGAAATAAGAAAAACAGAATCAACAATTTTATCATAGAATTCAATACTTGTAGAATTATCAACAATAATTGCCCTTCCATTATATTGACATATTTTTTTAACATTATCTAAAACAACATCTTGGTTGGGATTATAAGTTACAATAACAGCATAAAAGTCATATTTTTCCATATATCTATATTTTCTCTTTCTTTATATTGTATATTTCTATCCAATACCATAACGTACCAAATAAGCCAAAAGAATTAACAAGAATTGGATTAGTCAAAGCCATAATAAGATAAATTACAAACACACATGTAATTGCTCTTTTTCGTTTATTTGTTTTTTTAACAAATCCAAAAGGATGAATTAAAAAATGATAAAAAAGAATCGTTAAAGGTAATCCAATAAATCTAGCATAATCCAAAAATGTAATTTCAGTATGAGCTATAATTTTCATAACACCTGATGAAAAATAATACGATCCTAAACCTGTACCACTTGTTAAATATAAAATCAAATCCGGAGAATTAAAAAAAGAAAGAAAATGACCTACTTTAACATTGTTAGATGTTTCTTCTAAATCAAAAATAACAGTTTTTTCAAATAAATAAACTAAGGCAAATATAATAGCAATAATAACAAAAAAAATTGCTATTTTTTTCAAAACTTTGCTATTTATAAAAATTAAGAAAGAAACAAAAACGATTAAACAAGAGCATATTAATAAAGCTCTTGAAGTCGAAATAATAATTACCAACAAAGATAAAATTAAAGGAAAAATCGCATAAAGCTTTTTCTCTCCAAACAAATCTTCACACCATAGGCAAGTACTAAAGAACAAAAAAGGAACACTTCCCATATGAACCATTAAATCAAGGCCACCAAAGAATCCTCTATAACCTATAGCAATTTCACTGTAATCTTCAATAAATTCAAAAATCGGACGTGGAATTAATTTTAAAATAAAACTAAGATAAGATAAACCAAAAGGTAATCCAACCGATAAATAATTCGCACCATAAATAATAAACGCCATATCGACAAAAAGGAGAATCCAGCAACTATATTTAATTACTTTTCTAATATTAACTTTAAAATAAATACTAGGATAAAAAAGTAGCAAGACCATAGGTGCAAAAAGAAACTGTTTTGCTAAAGAAAAATCCGAATTTGAAAAAACAGAAATAAGAAAGCCATATATAAAGATTAGAGCAATATAAATAGGTATTTTAGTCCCAATAATTTTAAATCCAGAACAAACAATATATATTGCCATAATTAATAAAAAAATAATTTTATTAGCAATGAACGATGGAATCACAAGTGTAGTAGTAAGATATAAAAACATAAGTATATTTACAATTGAATTAAAATATCTATTTTTATAACTGTCATACGTTTTTGGTAAGTATCTAATTCCAACGTTATTATTTAATTGTAAATTACAAGTATACACCAATTACCACCATCCAATATTCTTTATTTTCTTATTCTTTTTTCCAAGCCTAATTTTTCAAATAATCTAATACCAAAATTATATACGCCACCATTACTCTTGAATTTTTCGTTGCACTCTGGCAAATACAAGTATTTTTGAAGTTCATCTTCTGAAATTTCCAATTTTTTCGCAACTTCAACAAACATTTCTCGCGCTTCTTCCTCAGTAACAGAAGGTTTTTTTAATATCTCTAGTGCATCTTCTCTACTCATTTGGCCAGTTACAACCAAACTAGATAATTGAGCTCTACGAATATCATGTCCAAAACGTGTTGGTTGCCAATAACCTTCTAAAAATTTAGTAAGTAAATCCTCAAAATGTTTTTGACTATAAGTAATATAACCATATTCATTTTCAAGGGTTTTCGTCATGCTTTCCTTTGTAAATTCGACCAAATTCAAAGGCTTAATTGTCTTTATATGTTTAATATATGGATTTACAAATTTATGTCTAAATCCAGTAGTAAATGTGTAATTTTTTATCTTTATATCACAATATTTTTTTATAACATCTTTTATAAATTTCTTATCACCTGTAGGACCAGAATGTCTTTCCCAGGAAGCTGGATCCGCTACAATTTCAGTGCAAATATTATATCCATTTAAAATATATTTAACGCCTAATTTCTTAGAATACTTATCAATTAATGCAATAAAAGCATGATCTTGTGGAGCATCAAGCATTTCCAAGCCTGTTCTAAACCAAGCAAGTTGCATCTCTCGCATTTCATTCCAATCCATTTTTTCTACATGAAGTTCTACACCAAGTTTATCAGTTAATTTTTTTATATTTTCCTCAGCCACTGGTAAATTCCAGCCAGCATCAATATGGAACACGAATGGTCTTAACCCCCACTCTTTAACAGCTAAATGAAGCATATAAGAACTATCAATTCCTCCACTTAATCCAAGGATGCAGTCATATTTTTTACCCTTACCGCTTCTTTTTATTTGGGTAATTAAATTATTCAATTCTTCTGTGTGTCCCTTTCCATAATTCCACTCAGGAAGAATTCTTTCTTTATATTCATTACATCTATTACATACACCGTTTTCATCAAATTGTATCTCTAAATCTGTTGTATCCATAACACAGCACTTACATATTTGATATGGTCTAGTAGGCTTATATTCTACAATTGGTTTTTCCATTTTAAAATTTTTCCTCCATTATTTTTTCTAATTTGGAATAAAACAATTCTTTTGAAAAATTTTTTTCATAATATTCAATAGATTTTTTACTTAAAACTCTTTCTTTATCTTTTGAAAAATTCAGAATTATTTCTGCTAGTTTTTTAAAATTTTCAGATTCGCAAACATAACCACACGAAGCATCATTAATAATATTTGCTGCCTCTCCATCTATTGAAGCAACGATTGGCAATCCAGCAGCCATATATGATTGAACTTTTCCAGGTAAGGTTTTAGAAACCAATTCATCTTTAGCTAGAGTCACAATCATAGCGTCTGCTATTGAATAAAAGTCAGGCATTTCCTCAATTGGTCTCCTACCATAAAAAATAACATTTGTTGTTTCCAATTCCTTGGAAATTTTTTTACAATTTTCTAAATCTCTACCATCACCGACAATGTGGATTTTAATTTTCTCTCTATCTTTTAAAAGATTTGCAGCTTTTATGATTGTTTCAACTGATTGCATTTTACCGATATTACCAGCAAAAACAAAATTATAATCAGTATGATCTTTTTTTTCTATATTACCAAAGATATCTTCACAATATTGTGGCAAATAAGTTATTTTATCTTTTTCAATGCCATGAATTGCTTCAAAATATTCAATAAAACATTTTGATGTGACACAAATCTGATTCACACTCTTATAAACTTTATTTGATATTTTATTGAATAAACTATAAATAAACGAATCTTTTCTTATTCCGCCTGCTATCAAACTTGCAGGCCACAAATCATAGCAGTACAACACGCATGGAACATTATATTTTTTAGCATATTTAATTCCGGGCCAAGCCATCATAACAGGTGAAAGCTGGTTAATAAATACTAAATCAAAATCTTTATCTAGTTTATTTACTTTACGCATACCAGACATTGCAAAACTAAAATAATTCCATAACATATTAATTGCATTATTTCCACGTCCGTGTTCATTGCATCGAATAATTCTTACTCCATTTCTAATTTCTTCTCGATGTTCTTTTTTCTTATATTCCTTTAAAATCTTCCCTTCAGGATAATTTGGCAACCCAGTAAGAACAGTTATTTGATGTCCTCGTTTCACTAATTCTTCGCAAATATCGGTAACTCTAAATGGTTCAGGATAATAATACTGGCAAACAACTAATATTTTCATTTTGTATTATTCTCCTCTTCTTTCTTATGAAGTTCTCCAGTTCCACCCTCAACTACACCTTCATGTTTAAATACACTAAATGCAGTTTTTATGATTAGCCATATATCATAGAAAAACTCTCTTTTTCTTGTATAATCACCATCTAATTTTGCCTTTACAGGTATTTCAAGCTCATCTCTGCCACTTATTTGAGCAAGACCTGTTAAACCTGGTTTAATGTCATTTGCATGATATTTATCTCTTTCAGCAATTAAATCATCTTGATTCCATAATGCAGGTCTTGGACCTACAAAACTCATTTGCCCAAATAAAATATTAATAAGCTGTGGTAATTCATCAATTGATGTTTTTCTAATAAACTTACCAACCTTTGTAATGTGCGAATTTGCATTTCCTAATTGATGAGTTGGTGCATTTGGATCCGTATCAGTATACATAGATCTAAATTTAAGGATTTTAAATATCTTCTTTTTCTTACCAATTCTATTTTGTTTAAAGAATACTGGTCCTTTACTATCACATTTTATTGCTATTGCTACTATTA
>AUXO017652107.1_pt1 | contig 10802 bp, 7 predicted proteins | sample 768731 | NCBI WGS metagenome assembly AUXO01 (sample SAMN02715735, study PRJNA202380) | gut metagenome | biome: sheep rumen | host: Ovis aries | place: New Zealand: Palmerston North
CCTTCTCTGATTCGTCGTGCCAGTTCGACTTCTTCTTCCATTGTCACCAACTCTTCCTTGGCAATTTCCTGCAAGTACTTGTCAAGGGCTTCGCTCCCTCGGTCGGTGATTGATTTCGTGATTTTCAGCTGCCTCATGGTCAGTCTCAATTTAAGTCTTAGTGCAAAGTTAAGCCTTTTTCATGAAACGCCAAAGAAAAACAGCTGAAAATCCTGATTTTTATTTAGGGTTTATTCGTTTTGCAGATAGATGACGAAACCTGCACGCTTGCCAGTGGGGAACATGCCGTTAATAACTAACATCTGTTCCTTAGATGCGTTGGCCTCCTTCACGGCTTCCTGTAGGTCTTCGAACGTGCGCATGGGCTGGCTGTTTACACGCAGGATGATGAAGCCTTTCGGCACACCTGCATCCTTCATCTTGCCACCATTGACCTTGACAACTTCCAGGCCGTATTTGATGTCGAGCTGCTCCATCTGCTGCTTTGTCACAGGACGGAAGTCGGCTCCAAGCATGTCGGTATCTGCATTTTTCACAACCGAAGTGTTGCCCTGCTCGTTCTTGAGGGTGAGTGTAGCATTGTGCTTCTTCTTGTCGCGCAGATAGCTGATGGAAATCTTGTCGCCAGGGCGCTTTTGGGCGATAATGCCTGTAAGCTCGCCGAACTTCGTCACTTTCTGACCGTCGATATGTGTGATGACATCGCCTTTCTTCAAGCCAGCGTCTTCGGCAGCTCCGTCTTCCACGACCTCGGCAATATAGATGCCCTCCATCGTTCCGAGGTCAACTTCATTGCCTTTTTCCTTCTCAGCATCGACATACAGGTTGGCATCAATGCCACTGATGCCAATCATGGCGCGCTGCACAGTACCGTATTTCTTCAGGTCATCGACCACCTTGTTCATAATTGTAGTGGGAATGGCAAATCCGTAGCCGATGTTCGAACCCGTCTGCGAATAGATCATGGCATTGATGCCGATGAGCTGTCCGCTGGTGTTGACGAGAGCACCGCCCGAGTTGCCCTGATTGATGGCTGCGTCGGTCTGAATCATTGACGAGACCCCTTCGCCCATCGTGCGGGCCTTGGCCGACACGATGCCTGCGGTGACGGTGTTGTTCAGGCCCAGAGGATTGCCCACGGCCAACACCCATTCGCCCACCTTCACGTCGTCGCTGTTGGCAATCGTGATGGCTGGCAGATTTTTGCCGTCAATTTTGATGAGTGCCAGGTCGGTGGTCTTGTCGGCCCCGATGATACGGGCTGAGTACTCCTTGTTGTCATTGAGCGTGACTGTCAGTTCGTCAGCTCCATCGACCACGTGATTGTTGGTCACGATATAGCCGTCGGTCGAGATAATCACGCCCGAACCTGCTGCTACGCGCTTGGGTGTCTGCACCTGGCGCTTCTGCTTGCCGTTGTTGCCGCGTCCGAAGAATCCGCCAAACGGGTCGCTGAAGAAGTCGGCAAAGGGATCGCTATACTCTACGGTCTGCATCTTGGAGTTCTGCGTGTTCTTGATATATACTACCGTTGGCAAAGCTTTCTCGGCAGCGTAGGTCAGATCGACAGGCTGGCCTGCTTTGACGGCGGTTGTCGATGTGATAGACGATACCGAATTGGTTGACTGAGTGGCTGCACAAGTCTGATTGAATGCTGCAACCGAGAAAACAATGGCTACCAGGCTCAAGGCTGGAGCGATGTAATTTACAATCTTTTTCATATTCACATTTTGTTTGTTAATAATCTTGTCATTGACAAAAGTCGTTGTTGCAAATATATCGGCAAAAGTCTGAAAGATGACAATTTGGCACTCCTTTTTCTTGCATTTTAACAATTCAAAAACGGTGTTTAAGTTCTGTTTGCGACAGCTTTAGCGTTTTTTACATTTGTTTAATGACTTAATTTAAATAAAAATTAGTACTTTTGCACTCTGAAAGCACTGCCCCAGCTTGTCGCTGGCCTTTCTGAAAGGAAAGACGGGAGGAAAGTCCGGGCAGCACAGGATGCTCCACTTCTGAAAGTAGAAGCAGTTGGTGACAGCTGGATACGGAAGAAGAGAATGACCGCCCATGAAAAACGTCGGCTTAGGCTCTGCAAGGAGAACCAAGTTGGCGGGGTAAGGGTGAGAAGGTGTGTGTAAGAGACCACCAGCCGTCGGGTGATCGGCGGGCTGTTCCGTCTGGAGGCTGCAAGTTCATGTAAACCATCGTTGCCCCTTGTGGGCTGAAGGGTTGTCCGCCCGAATAGATTCTATGCGATGGAGGGTAGAACGCTGGAGACGCATGGCGACGTGCGTAGTAGATAAATGGCAGGCACTGACTGCTGAATGGCAGTCAGGACAGAACCCGGCTTATCGGGGCAGTGCTTTCTTTTTTTGGAGGAGATTATGATTGATTACGAACTTGAATAATTCTAAGTTTTTTTCAGCAAAGACATTTACCATGATCAGTTACCGACAGATAGAACGCTTTTTTCAAGTTGACCTTTGGCAGATTAATCCATCAGAGTTGTCGGCTGTGCGCCGCATCTTCTATGAGATTGTCAAGGTGTTGTTCTTAGCCATTAAGTTTTTCACCACCAAGCGAGTGCTCTCTCAGGCAGCCGCACTTACTTATTCGTCGCTTCTGGCCATCGTTCCCATCATGGCAGTTGTCTTTGCCATCGCTCGCGGCTTTGGCTATAGTATTTATATAGAGGTGTGGTTTCGCGAAGCACTTTCCACTCAGCCTCAAGTAGCCGAAGTCATTATCGGATTCGTAAACAGTTATCTGGTGCACACGAAGAGCGGCATTTTCCTTGGTGTGGGATTGGTTTTCATGCTTTACACGGTGCTGATGCTGGTCAGCAATATTGAAGCTACATTTAATGAGATATGGCAAGTGAAGAAACAGCGCAGCATATTCCGTACATTTACCGACTATCTTGCCATGTTCTTCATGTTCCCCATCTTGATTGTCCTTTCGTCGGGCTTGAGCATCTACATGGTGACCATCGTATCGTCGTTGCCGGACTTCTTGCTGTTAGGTTCCGCCTTGCGTTTCTTCATCCGATTGGCTCCCTATGCACTCATGTCGGCACTGTTCATGGCGCTCTATCTGTTCATGCCAAACACTCATGTGAAAATCAAGAATGTGATTGTGCCGGGCATCTTGGCCGGTATCGCGATGCAATGGCTGCAGTTTTTCTACATCAACTCTCAAATCTGGATGACCAGCTACAACGCCATCTATGGATCGTTTGCTGCGCTCCCCATGTTCATGCTGTGGATTCAGATTTCTTGGACTATCTGTCTGTTTGGTGCTGAGCTCTGCTATACGAGTCAGAATCTTGACTACTATGATTACGATGCCAAGACCGATGACATTAGCCATCGCTATCAGATCATGCTACACACCATCCTGATGTCGCGCATCTGCCTTCGCTTTGCACAGGGCAAGCGTCCCTATACGCTGGAAGAGTTGACAAACGAAACGGGTATTCCCGTTCGCATAGCCAATGACTTGCTGTACAAACTGGTGGATTGCAACATGCTAATTGAGATTACTTCCGACGAGAAAGGAGAGGCTTCGCGCTTTGTGCCTTCTGAAAGTTTGGAAAATTTCAATCTGGGCGTGATGGTTGATAGACTTGAGGCTGTTGGCAAATGGAAGATTGACTTGCCCGTAAGTCAGCTGCTGAATTCGAAGTGGGTGGAAGCTATGGACTTGCGAGGCAGCTACTTGAAGTCGCTTCGCAACATTCGCTTAGAGGATATCAGCATGATTAGTCCCACTAAAGCTTAGAGGATATCAGCATGATTAGTCCCACTAAAGCTTAGAGAATATTAGCATACGTAATTCCCGCTAAAATCCGTTAGTTAAAGAAGTTCCACGAAATGCCAAACTTCAGTACTGAGCGGTTCAGCGGATAGTGGGGGGTGAGGAAGGTCATGCGGTTGAGTGTGGTGCCAAACACATTCGTCATCATCAAGAAAAAGCGTGCATGCTTCAAATGAAGATTGGCATAGACATCGACGATGGGGAAATTGCCTAACTTCACCTTGCAGTCTTCGTTTTCCTGAATGGCAAACTGATTGAGCTGAGGCACGAACTGTGGGGCATAGTAGGGGGTGAAATAGGTGGCCGTGCCGCCCAGCTCAACTGAAAGCACCTTGGCAATCACAAATTTCAGATAAAGATTCGTGAAGACATTGAGAGTGGGGAGTGGCAGGACGTCTTGATTGGACGATGACTGGAAGGTGAGTATATTGTCCCAATGAAGCGGTCCTAACTTTAATTTCTGATCCAGTTGTGCCGTCAAGATGTTGATTACTCCAGTATGCTGGCGCATCTGTGCCGTCAGAAGTTGCACTCCATTCGTAGCATCGGTCACGTTGTGCATCCCTAAGTAGGTGTAGTTGTTGATTTCTTCAATAGCTACACGAAGCGTTGTTTTTGTCTTCTCATAGGAGAACACACCCTCGGCACGCAGACGGTTGGTCTGATTGAAGGATTCTTCCCACCAGAAATGCTTCGAGTGAAAATTGCGCTCAAAGAAAGTAGGATTCACGCGGTGAAAATAAGCATTTGCCGCTAAGCGTACCGTATCGCCCCAAAGTGGGAAGTTCACGTCGGTGCTGAAATCTATTTTCAACTGTCCCAAATCTTTGCCGAGTATCCAGGTCTCAGCTGAAAGGTTATAGTGGAATGTCTTGCCTTGCTCCTTGATGATGCGAGCACCAATGCTGAGATTGTTCTCAGTCCAATTTCCTAAGTAGGCATGAGTTTCGTTCTCGTTCAACTGCGGCATGGTGAATCGTCGCAATTCATGAGTAGCAAAGACTCTGACACCGGCTTTCGCCCATTTGTTGAATCCTTCAAGCAGGCCCAGTCCTACAGTGTTTCGAACCATCAGGTGCTTATAGCGGTCGTAGATGGAGTCGCCGGGATATCCCACCTCGTCCATGTATTCGTAGTACTTCTTTGAATAGTAGTCGTTGGGCGTGCGATAAGCCTGATAGATATGGTCGCTGTGTGAGAAGTCGAAGGTGTGGATGAAACTCGTGACTGGTACGAATTCTTTCTTCATATACTGCTTCAAGGAGTCTTCGGCAGCACGCTCGGCTATCAGACTGTCTGCCATTTGCTTCGAGTCAACCTTAATGCGAGTGGTATCGGTAGCGAGTGAGTCGGATGCCAAGGTGGCAGTGCCTTTGGGCTCTTCGCCCATGACGGCGGCTCCGTCTGGACGCCCGCTTGGTGCTTCGCCTGCTACGGGCACTCCGTCAGGCCGTCCACTCGGAGCTCCATCCGATCGTCCTGATTCTTGCTCCGTATCGTTGTCCTTGTTCTTGTCCTTGTTCTTGTTCTCTCTGTTCTTCCTTGCCTTCTCGGCAAATTTTCTGGCTTCTATCTCTTCATCGGTCATTTTCACGTCGCGATAGAATCCTACGCTGTAGCGATGGGTGAGGAAGAGATGGTGAGAGTCGTTACGGTTCCAGTTGGAAGTGAGCGTCACGGGAATCTCGTCGTCGCTGTAACTATTGGTGAATAGCTCCTTGTGCGTGATGTAGTCATCGTTGGTGATACCGCCGTTCTCCTGATTTTTTTGGTGACGACGTGTGTAGAGCAGATGCAGCTGATAAGCATCGCCACGATAAGAACCGTAAACGGTGGCATTGAAATGCGAGATGCCTTGATTCTGGAAGAATCCTCGCGCATAGTCGTAGTCAAGGTCGAAGCCAACGCCGATTTTCTTACCTGCGTTTACTGCGAACTTGGCATCGATGTGGTCTTCGCCATTCTGCCTGTTGCCACAGTTGTCATAAGAAAGATTGGTGATGGGGGAGAGGGTGTTGGTGAAATGCCACTGGTCAGGTGTGCGATGCACCTGATTGTAGGCTTGTGTGAAAATGAACTGGTCGTTTTCGGGGCGGTCAATGAAGATGCGCGAGAGTCTGGCCGTGTAGTTCGAACCGGTGGTATTGTATGTACCAAACATGCCCATACCCATTGTTGAACTCGGATAAAGGTGGGGAATGGTATCTACTTCGGCCTTGATGATGTCGCCCAGCTTGCGGTCAACCCGCCATACGTATATGCCTTTGGGAATCTCCTTACTCTTTCGTGTGCTGTCGTTTCTGTTCGGATTGAAAGTGTTGTTGTTGTTGCGAATGTTTCCTTGCTCGTCGAACTCAGTATATCTTCCATTCTCATCCATGCCTGTGACGGTCTGGGCTTGGATGGATACTACTGATAGGAGGAAAGAGAATAACAGAAACTGTATTTTCACAGGAGATTCGTTTTGTGTGAATAGATAATTCTTTTCTACTGTTACAACTTACATCTTCATGATGCGTAGCGACAATTCGGTGAACTTACAGGCAACGGCTGCTATGAGCGTAATGCCGCCTATTTCAGGCGAATAGGTGTACCATACAATCATGCCAATGATTGAAAGCATGAGGAAAAAACCGTTGAGCCATTGCCGCAATAGGAAAAAGCGCCCTTTGTCTTCGTCAGCATGATGATGACGATGATGGCGATGGAACTTGCGTCTTAGTTCGTCTTGCGAATTCTCGTTTTCTTCGAATGTCATTTTGTCACTTCTTCACCACGATGGTTGTTGTCGGGATAGCTGTTTGTGAAAGACTACTTGGTTAGTAAGGTCTCTAACTTGTTGAAGATGAAATCTTTGCGGTCAATCGTCTTGATTCTGAACTTTCCGCTGACACGTGAAGTCTTAGTCTTTTTATTATTCAAACCATAGCGATCGTTAATCCACTCTTCGGCTTTGAAGGTGGTGGGAATTCGTTCCTCATCATACAGATAGTAAATGCGTGTCATCTGTATAGTAGCTTCACCGTCTTTGATATTTGCAATCAGATGATAGAAGAAACGTGTGCGGTCTAATATCAATGGCTTGTTCTTGAACACTAACCACTCCTGATAATTGCCCACTATCTGATTGTGATTGATGCTATCAGCCAGCACAACACGACTTTGCTCGAATTGGTTAGACTCTTGAGTCATGCTGTAGAACTCAGTCAGTATGATGTTGTAGATTTGCTCCTTGGTCTTTCCTGGGGCCTGAATGGTCTTCGAAAACACTACTTTACCATCTACTTCAGGTACGGCTCCAGCCAAATATTTTGGGTTTCGGTTGGGCTTTAAGTTTGTGTTAGTCTGCTCCCAAGCGTTATCTTGTGCAAAAGTCAACATGGGAATGAACATCATCAATGCTATTACAAATCTTTTCATTGTCGTGGATATTTGTTTTATAATTGGTGCAAAGTTACGCATTTTTTCGATAAAACATATTTCATTTTCTGAAAAAAAACTTACCTTTGCATAAAAGTAGTAAAAAACGATTTTAACCATACTCGTATAGCATATATATAAAAGATGTAAGAGACAGGCTATGGCAAACAATACTGAGGAAATTAGCAGAATTAAGCAGTTGCGGGAAGAGCTGCATGCACATAACTATCGTTATTATGTGCTGAATCAACCAGTCATCAGCGATTATGACTTTGACGTGCTGATGCATGAGTTGATGGATTTGGAAGCGCGGCACCCCGAAATGACTGATCCGAATTCGCCTACGCAGCGCGTGGGTAGCGATCTTAATAATGAGTTCAAACAGGTGGCTCATAAATATCCGATGCTTTCGCTTTCGAATACCTATAACGAACAGGATGTGCGTGACTGGTTTGAAAGTGTGCGTAAAGGCTTGGCAGGCGAAGACTTCGAGGTGTGTTGCGAAATGAAATATGATGGTCTGTCTATTTCGCTCACTTATGTCGATGGGCGACTGACGCAAGCTGTTACTCGAGGCGATGGCGTACGTGGAGACGATGTGACTACGAATGTAAAGACCATTCGGGCTATTCCGCTTGTCCTTCCCGGTCAGGGATATCCTCATGAGTTCGAAATCCGTGGCGAGATTCTGATGCCTTGGGCCGTGTTCGAGCGTTTGAACAAAGAGCGCGAGGCTGCTGGTGAATCGCTGTTTGCCAATCCGCGTAATGCTGCCAGCGGAACGCTCAAGAATCTTGACTCGCGCGTGGTGGCTGCTCGGCAGTTAGATGCTTTTCTCTACTATCTCTTAGGCGAAGAACTTCCAACCGACGGACATTTTGAGAATCTGGAGATGGCTCGTTCGTGGGGATTCAAGATAAGCGAAGAAATGCGAAAGGTGAAGACAGTGGAAGAGATTCTTGATTTCATTAATTATTGGGATAGTGAGCGTAGAAGTCTTCCTGTAGCAACTGATGGCATTGTGCTGAAAGTCAATAGTTTGAGTCAGCAAAGGAAACTTGGATTTACGGCAAAGAGCCCACGCTGGGCAATCGCTTATAAATTTCAGGCTGAGCGTGAGCGTACTCGATTGTTGGAAGTGACTTACCAAGTGGGACGCACAGGTGCAATCACTCCTGTAGCTAATATGGAACCTGTCTTGTTGGCAGGTACTACGGTGAAACGTGCAACACTCAATAACGAAGACTTCATTCGCTCGCTCGATCTGCATATAGGCGATTATGTCTATGTGGAAAAAGGTGGCGAGATTATTCCTAAAATTGTGGGTGTTGACGTAGAGAACCGTCCCATCATTGCTCAGCCTGTAGAATTCATTCATCATTGTCCGGAGTGTGGCACACGTCTGGTTCGTTATGAAGGTGAGGCTGCTTGGTATTGTCCGAATGATGCAGGCTGTCCTCCGCAAATCAAAGGGCGCATAGAACACTTCATTGCGCGAAAAGCCATGAATATTGACTCACTGGGTCCTGAGACGGTGGATGAATACTATCGCCGTGGACTGATTAAGAATGTGGCTGACCTGTACGATATAGATGTGCAGCAAATCAATGGTGATGGCAGTCGCACAAAATCTGCCCAAAAGATAGTGAATGGCATTCAACAGTCGAAGCAAGTGCCTTTTGAACGTGTCGTATTTGCACTCGGTATCCGCTTCGTGGGTGAAACGTCTGCCCGTCTGTTGGCTCGTCATTTCAAGAATATTGATTCTCTGATGTCGGCATCTCTTCAAGAACTTCAAGAGGTCGAGGGTATAGGTGAGGTCATGGCGAAGAGCATCATCACTTATTTCCATGATTCAGAGAATCTGGCCATTGTTGAGCGTTTGCGTAATTATGGCCTGCAAATGGCTCTCTCTGAAGAGCAGACGGCTCTGAGTACAGACAAGTTAGCAGGCAAGAGTATTGTAATCAGCGGCGTGTTTACCCATCATTCGCGCGATGAATATAAACTTATGATAGAACAGAATGGTGGAAAGAATGTAGGTTCTATCAGCGGTAAGACTTCTTTTGTGCTTGCAGGTGACAATATGGGACCTTCGAAGTTGGAGAAGGCACAAAAGCTGGGCGTGCAGATTATGAATGAGGAGGAGTTTCTCGCTTTGTTGGAATCCTGAAGATATATAGAATAAAAGCATAAATCAATGAAAATATTTGTCTCTGATGAAATCAAGAATATATGTCCTACATTTGTGGGAGCTGCGGTAGAAGCTGAGGTGGAGAATTCTACCTATTCAGAAGCTTTGTGGGCTGAGATACATGAACTTGAAGAATCGTTTTGTAAACATCTGACCACAGAATCGCTGAAGGAGCATCCGAGTATAGCAGCCACACGCAAGGTGTATAAGCTTTGTGGAAAAGATCCCTCGCGTTATCGTCCTGCCAGTGAGCAGCTAATCAGACGGATGCTGCAAGGAAAGGAATTGTATCAGATAGATACGTTGGTCGATCTGGTTAATTTGGCCTCCATTAAATATGGATATAGTATAGGAGGCTTTGATTGTTCGAAAATTGTGGGCGAAAAGCTCACCCTTGGGATCGGTCGTGAAGGAGAACCCTATGAAGGCATTGGACGTGGTATGCTGAACATTGCGGGACTTCCTGTCTATCGTGATGAGCAGGGGGGGGTGGGCACTCCTACGAGTGACAATGAACGAACCAAGATTACGCTTGAAACAAGACAATTGTTAGTTCTCATTAATGGCTATGACGGAAATGAAGAACGTGTTCTTGAGAATGCCACCTACATTCAGGAATTGATCAGGCGATATGCAAAAAGCGATGGTGGACAAATCTGTGTTTATAAATGAAAAAACTATGAATAAGAATATTTGTATCGTAGTGGGAGCTCGTCCCAACTTTGTTAAAGTGGCTCCGCTCATTCGTGCCATAGATAGAACTGAAGGCGCCATTTATGAATTGATATATACAGGCAAAGAGGATGACCCTACACTTGAAGACAGTCTGTTTGAAGATCTTCAGATGCCTCGGCCTGGCATCTTCTTCAATGTGGATAGTACGAAACTGAATGAGATCACGAGTAGGGTGATGAGTGAGTTCGACAATTATCTGGAGAACCATCCTACTGATGTGGTCATCGTTGTTGACGACTTGGCTTCAACAATGGCTGCTGCCATCGTAACGAAAAAGCGAGGTGTAAAGTTGGCTCATCTGGTAGCAGGTACTCGTTCATTCGATATCAATATGCCGAAAGAAATCAATCGACTGGTGATTGACGCACTTTCCGACTATTTGTTTACGGCAGGTGTGAAGAGTAACAGTGTAGCCTCTCGTGAACAGGGAGAAACATCACAGACTTATATGGTGGGCAACATTCTGATGGATTCTCTCCGATACAATCGTGATCGCTTGAAGAAGCCACAGTTTGATATTGAAGAAGGGAAATACTTGGTGCTCACGCTCAATAGAAAAGTCCTGCTTACAGATAAGGAGAAGTTGGCTGAATTGTTGAAAACTCTTGTCGAAGTTGCCAAGGAGGTGCCTGTT
>AUXO016464515.1_pt1 | contig 10801 bp, 9 predicted proteins | sample 768731 | NCBI WGS metagenome assembly AUXO01 (sample SAMN02715735, study PRJNA202380) | gut metagenome | biome: sheep rumen | host: Ovis aries | place: New Zealand: Palmerston North
AAATATAATCCAGATTGTTTTAGATTAGAAGATAAATGGATTTTAAATAAATTTGATAAATTAGTTATAGATGTAACTAGAAATATAGACAATTATGATTTAGGTATAGCAATAGATAAAATATATAATTTTATTTGGAATGAATTTTGTGACTGGTATATTGAAATGGTTAAACCTAGAATTTATAGTGATGATGAAACTGTAAGAGTTCCAGTAACTGATGTATTAAATCATATATTAGCATCTTCTTTAAAACTATTACATCCTTTTATGCCATTTATAACAACAGAAATATATAATGATTTAATAACATTTGGTTCAAAAGATTTAATTGTTGCAAAATGGCCAGATATTAGAGAAAAAACTGCATTTGATAGAGAAGAATTAGCCATAGAAAAAATAAAAAAACTAATTGTTGAAATAAGAAATATTAGAAGTAAGATGAATGTTCATCCATCTAAAAAATCTAAGCTTGTAATAGTTTCAAGTGAATTTGATGATGAAATTAGAGAGTCTGAAGACTTTTTATTAAAACTTGGATTTGCTAATGAAATAGTTTTTGTAAAAGATGAGAATACAGTTCCTCATAATGCAGTTTCAATTGTTATAGATGATTTAAAAGTATTTATTCCTTTTGAAGAACTAGTGGATATTAAGGAAGAAGTTGAAAGACTAGAAGGAGAAAAAAAGAGATTAGAAGCAGAAGTTTTAAGAGGAGAAAAAATGCTTTCTAATCCTGGATTTTTAAGTAAGGCACCTGAAGCCAAAGTAAATGAAGAAAAAGAAAAATTAGAAAACTATAAAAATATGCTTAAAAATGTTAAAGAAAGATTAGAATCTTTAAAATAGCAGCAGACAGTGGGACGGGGTTCTTGTCTGAAAAGTGGACAAGAAGAATGTTTTTTGGACAAGGTGACGGTTCTTTTGTCAAAAAAATCAGATAGTATATGAAAGGGATATAAAAGATGGATGATAGAGATGATGAAGATGATGGCAGAAGAGTTCATGATTCGGAAAGAATCAAAAGGTATATTTCAAATACGAGATATAGAGAGCCACATAAAGGAATAATAAATCTTGTAAAAGAAATGGAGCCAGGAAATGCAATTGAATTTGGACCAGGGGCTGGAAATGATGCTATATTTTTATTAGAAAATGGATGGAGAGTAACAGGAGTTGATTTTAATAAAGAGGTCGAGCAAGAAATCATTTCAAGAATAAAAAATGATAATGAAAAACAAAAATTTAGTTTTATTAATTCAAGATTTGAAGATATTAAAAATAAAGGTATAAAAAAGAATTATTATGATTTGGCATGTGGATTTGATAGTTTGTCATTTTGTAGTAAAGAATATTTTTTGGATATGTGGAATGAGATTGCAAGTTTAATTAAACCTGGTGGAATATTATTAGTACATTTATTTGGAGAAAATGATGATTTTAGTAAAGAGTATAATAGATTATTGTTTTTTTCTAGAAGTGAAGTAATAAAACTTATTAAAATGCATTATTCTTTAAATGAGAATAATCCTAAGGAGTTTAAAGAAATTGAGGGTAATGGAAAAAAAGCAAATGGAGAACTAAAACATTGGCATAAATTTATAATTATGGCGAAAAAAATAAAATCTTAAAAGTTTTAGACAGAATTGGACAAAAGAACGCTTCTTTTGTCCAATTTTTACCAAAAACCAAAAGATTATCTTAAAACTATTGAAAATAAAAACATTATTTGATAGTATAATTAAAAAACAAAAGAGGAAATATTATGGAAAATATTGAAATACCTGTTGAAGAAATTGAAAAGAGTGGTAATATAATTAGTAAAATTACTAATTATTATTCATCTAGAATTGTTGGACAAAGAAACCTGCAAATATCATTATTAATATCATTGATTGCAAATGGGCATATATTAGTCGAATCTGTACCAGGCTTGGCAAAAACTACTGCTGCAAAAGTATTAACTGAAAGTTGTGGTGGGAAATTTTCAAGAATTCAATGCACACCAGATTTATTACCAAGTGACATAATAGGTACTCAAAACTATAACGCAAAAACTGCGGAGTTTGAAACAAAGATTGGACCGGTATATGCTAATTTTGTGCTTTTGGATGAAATAAATAGGTCAAGTTCTAAAACTCAAAGTGCTATGCTAGAAGCCATGCAAGAAAGGCAAGTGAGTATAGGAGGTGCTAGATATAAGCTACCTGAAGTATTTATAGTAATTGCAACTCAGAACCCAATAGAACAGGAAGGAACTTATATTTTATCTGAAGCTCAACAAGATAGATTTATAATAAAAGAAACTTTATTCTATCCTACACAAGATGAAGAACTTGAAGTACTAAATAGAATAGAGAAAAATGCCTTTGAGAAAAGAGAAAAGGTCGCAAGTATTGAAGATATAAAGTATTTACAAGATTTAAGTAAAAGAGTTTATATAGATGAAGCAGTAAAAAAATATATTATTAATATTGTATCAGCTACAAGAAACGTTTCTAAAGTAATAAAGCCAGAACTTGCAAAATATGTTACCAATGGTGCAAGTACTAGAGCATCTATTGCTTTTATGGAAGCAGGAAAGGCTTTGGCATTAATAAATGGAAGAACATATGTAACACCTGATGATATAAAACAGTTAAGTTATAGTATTTTAAGACATAGAATTACACTAAGTTTTGAAGCTATGGCAGATGATGTTAAAGTGGAAGAAATAATAGATGCAATAATAAATGCAATTAAAGTACCATAGCAGATGTGAGATAATAAAAAATAGAACTAATGGATTAGAAGCTAAGCTTAAAAATAGAGCGTGGAGTTTTATATGAATTATATTACAAAGGTAAAAGCAAATCTATCTATATATACTAATAAAAAAACTTCAAATATTTTAGAAGGTGCATATAATTCTATTTATAAAGGAAGAAGCATGAATTTTGAAGACTTAAGAGAGTATGTAATAGGTGATGATGTTAAGTTCATAGATTGGAAAGCCTCTGCAAGATCTAATAAAATATTAGTTAAACAATATGTTGCAGAAAAAAAACATAATATATTATTTATATTAGATTCAGGAAAAAAAATGTTAGCAGATACAGAATTATTAGATTCCAAAAAAGAAGTTACATTAATGACACTTGGAACTCTAGCATATTTGGTTGATAGACATGGAGATATGATAAGTGCAATATGTAGAGGGAAAAATGGAATAAAGTATTTTCCATTTAAGACAGGGCTTAATAATATTGAAAGAATAATTAATACATATGAAAAAGAGATAGACTCAAAAAACAATTTGGAAGAACTAATAGATTATGCTCTAAAATTCGTTAAAAGAAAAATGATAATTTTTATTATTACAGATATTGATGGTATGCATAGCATTTCTGATAAAACATTAAAAAAAGTATCTTATATGCATGATGTTATGTTTATAAATATTGCAGATGCTATGTTTACAGGAATTAATTCATTTGATATGGATACAAATAGTTATATTCCAAATTTCTTTCTAAAAGATAAAAAACTAAAAAATATTGAAGAGAGTTTAAAACAAGATTTATATAATGAAGTGGAAAACAAATTTAAAAAATATAAGGTTTTTACAACAACGATAAAGGAACAAAAAGAGATTGTAAATGAAGTATTTAAATTGTTAGAAAGGCGAAAAAATGCATACATCCATTAACCTTCAAGAACCATATCAGTATAGAGTAATACCAATAATAATTATTATAATTGTTATTATAAGTGTTTTTTATTATTTATATAAGAATAAGAAACAACTTAAGCAAAACATTGTAAAGAAAATACCAGAAAAAAATATTAAAAACGTAAGAGTTATTAAGGGCAAATATTTAAATGAACTTAATTCCATAGAATATAAATATAATAATAAAATGATAGATATTAGAAAAGCATATCAGTTAATAAGTGAGACAATTAGAATGTTTGTATTTGAAGTTACTGATATTACAACTCAAAACTATTCATTAGCTGAAATAAAAAAATTGGGTATTCCAGTGCTATATGAATTAATAGAAGAATATTATAAGCCAGAATTTGCGAGTAAATCTGAGGGTGATTTTGAAAGCTCTATTATAAAAGCAAGGAGAGTTATAAACGAATGGAATTAATGTATCCTACTTTATTAATTGTAACTATAGTTACTATACTAGTAGTAATAGTTATAGGGAAAAAAAATAAAACTGAATTTACTAATGGAAAAAAAGTAGCAAATACAAAATATATTAAGGAAACTGAATACTATAAAGCAAAACTAAAAAAATATAAATTATTATCTAATGTTGTAATAGCATTAAATATTATATGTATATTGGTATCGGGAATTTTAGCATCAAGGCTTGTAAAAAGACAAACAAAAAGTGATGAAAAATATAATAGAGACATTATATTAAGTTTAGATATTTCAACATCTGAATGTGAGGTTAATTTAGAATTTGTTAAACAATTTAGACAGATTCTTTCTAGTTTAGAAGGAGATAGGATTGGAATAATTTTATATAACACATCTCCTGTCGTATATTGTCCGCTAACAGATGACTATAATTTTATTGATGAAAAATTAGAATACATAGAAAAACAGCTTGATATAGTTGTAAAAAATAATGGAGATGTTCCATATTCATTTGATGATGAAGGCTTGGAAACATATACGTTTTGGTATGGTGGTACAATAGCTAGAAGTGATGAGAGAGGCAGTTCATTAGTTGGTGACGGATTAGCAGGTACTGTGTACTCATTTCCAGATTTGAAGACAAATACTGAAAGAACAAGGATTATTGTATTTGCAACAGATAATGATGTTGCTGGAACAGAATTTGTTTCATTAGATGATGCATCTTATCTTTGCAAAAAATACAACATAAATTTGTATGCATATTGCCCGACAGTTCAAATGAATAAATATACATCTGAAGAAAAGATTGCATTATATAAAAAAGCTGTTGAACAAAAGGCAGGTGGAAAATTTTATACTGGAGATATAAAACAGATGACATCTAGTATATTAAATGAGATAAAAGATACTAAAACATCATTATTAAAAATGAGCAAAAAAACTATAATAACAGATTATCCAGAATTTTTATTTATTAGTATTATAGTTATATATTTAATATTGATTTTTATTGAGAAAAGGATTAGATAATGATAATAAACCCTATTATACCAATTCCATTTATGATTTTAATTTGTTTAATTATGATTATATTTATTATAGAAGATTCTTTCTTTTATAATAGGAACAAGTCTGAAACCAAAGACGCTAGTAAAAAAACAAAAGAAAAAATAAATAATAGTAATCAAAAACAAAATATAGTGAGTTTAATTTTAAAAATATCAATTGTAGTTTTATTCTTTATTACTAATTTAAGATTTATGTTGCCAAATGGTGAATCTGATACTGTAAGCTCAGATTTAAGTGTTTTATTTGTTATAGATAAAAGTGTTAGTATGAGAGCATTAGATTATGATGGAACTAAAGAAAGATTTGAAGGAGTAAAAAATGATTTAACATATGTTATAGATGAACTTTCAGGAGCTAATTTTTCTATTATTACATTTGGAGATACTTCAAATAAGCTCATTCCATTTACAACAGATTCAGATATGGTACAGGCTGAAATTAAATCCATTCAACTTGAAAACAATTTCTATGCTAAGGGAACATCTTTAAATATTGTAAAAGATATTTTAGAGAAAACAGTAAAAGATGAATATGAAAGAAAAGGTGAGAGTTCAAAAATTGTAGTTTTTTTTGTAACTGATGGAGAAATAACGGTTGAAAATGAAAAATTAGCAGATTTTTCAAGTATAAAAGCTTTTATTACAGATGGAGCTGTACTAGGGTATGGTAGCATAGAAGGTGGAAAAATGGTAGATAGCTTACACGAGGATGATCCTACAAGCGATTTTTATTATATTTACTATTATGATGACGATTATAATAGAGTAACAGCTATTTCAAAATTAGATGAAGAAAATCTAAAAAATCTTTCAAATTATTTAGGAATAGACTATATCGGAATGAGCAAGCAATCTAATATAGATTATAAATTAAAAGAAATGAAAAAGAATCTATATTTACAGCAAAATACAGAGAATAAAGTTACAAGTTATCAAGATATTTATTATTATTTTGCAATTCCATTATTAGTATTATTAATTATAGATTTTATTAAAAAGTTTATATGCGGTTTCTAATGAGGAATATAATGAAATTGAAGATAAAATTATTGAAACGATTGGGGAAAATACAATTATGAACTTTAGGCAAAATGAATTAAAAGATTATTTAGAAAGTAATTGGTAAATTATAGTATGACGAAAACAAAAATTTTAATTATTATAAATATTTTTTTAATTATTATAGCATTTAAAATGTGTATTAATTTTTCTATTAATACAAGTTTAATAAATAAATATAATAGTGGTGAATATAATGATGGACAAGCTAAAACACTGAAAATTATAAATGTTATACAACCATATATAGCTTATTATAATTTAGGAAACATATATTATCAAACAGGTAAATATGAAGAAGCAATAAATGAGTATAAAAATGCTTTAAACACATATGTTCCTAAATATAAAGAGTGTAATATACGAATTAATTATGTACTCGCAATATGTAAAACTGTTCAAGTTGATGAAAAAGATGAAGAAAGCATAAAAGAAGCAATAAAAAAATATGAATCTGCTATAGATATATTGACTGAAGATGGTTGTGCAAATAAAAATGATAATAATGGTCATAATGAAAAAGCAGAAAAACTAAAGAAAGATATTCAAGATGAAATAGATAGATTAAAAAAATTATTAGATGAAGATACTAGCAGTAGTGAAGAAAATGAGGAAAAAGAAGAAAAACAAGAAGAAATTCAGATAGAAGAGGAAAAAATTCAACAGATTAAAGAAGAAGCAATTAGAGAGCAAAGAGAAATTGAGAGTAGATACGAAAATTATAATAGTAATTATAATTCTAATAAGAAAAACTGGTAGTCAGACAAGAACCCCGTCCCAGTGTCTGCAAAAGAAAGAAGGTAAAAATGTACTGTAATAAATGTGGAAACGAAGTAGATGAAAATCAAAGATATTGTAATAAATGTGGTAATTACTTATCATATAATATGCAAAACAATACTAATAATAACCGAAACAATAATACGAATATTAAAAATAATTTGAAAATGATAATAATAATTATTATTATGATTATTATTGCTTGTGGATTAGTGTCTGTAACTATTAAGATTGTAAAGAGTCTAAATACTAAAGAAAACTATCATTTTGAAGAAGAAACAATAGGTCAAGGTGTACATGAAGAACCAGAAGAAAAAAATGATAATAAAAAAGGAAAGTATAAAACAGCTATAATTACAGATAATGTATATTCTGGAATATCAGTAAATAGTATAAAAGATGCTGAAGATTTGATAGTTAAAGATTCAGTTAGCCAAAAACAATCTGATTACTCAAAAGAAATAATAAGTATAGAAAATAATATAATAGATAAATATGGAATAACAGCTGTAAATTTAAAGGAAATGGAAAAAGAATATGCTGAAGAGTTAGAAAAAGTAGTAAGCAAAATCTATAATGATTATCCAAATGCAAGAGGATATTTAACAAATTTAACTTTAACAAATCTTGATATGACTCAAGCCAGTGTAATTGCATTTTTTATGCCTTCATTTGTGTTTGGAATGTCAGATACTAGTACTACTAGACCATGGGTAATAAAAAGTCAAATACAATTAAATGCAAAATATTTCTTAAATCCTGAAAGAATAGATAGCTCTGTTGAGGCAGCATCAAAAGCTGGACATTTTCCACCAAATGCGACAAGATATTCTCCATTAGCACATGAATTCGGTCATTATTTATCTTTTATTGCACTATTAAATTATTATTATACAGATTCTTTTGTACTTATAAAAGACAATGGGTTGGATAATTATTACGATATAATGAATGATTTTGGAACAGGTATTTTTTCTAAAAAAATGCTTGATGAAGCTTATCAAAATTATTTAAAAGACAATACATATATAGAATTTGATGAATGGAGAGGACAAATATCAGAATATGCTTTAGCAAAAGATGATACTGGTAGTTATATATATGATGAAACAATTGCAGAAGCTTTCCATGATACATACTTAAATGATAAGAATGCAAAAAAAGCTAGTAAATACATAATGGAAGTATTAAAAAAATATGTAGAAAATAAATAACTATTAGATTTTTTGAAAGAAGGAGATGAAATAAGTGATAAAAAAAATTATCAAAACTATAATATGTATATTATTATTGTTAATTATTGCTATACATTCATATGGTACTACAAAAAATATTAAAATAAATGCAGATACTATTTTAAGTGTAGATAAAAATAATAAATTAATGTCATATTTTGATGAAAGTTATGTTATTAATAATAATACACAAGATGATAATTATAGTTTTAAAAGGGATATTGAAGAACTAACTAAAAAAACTACATATTTGCTTTTAGGTGAAATGAATAGTGATTCTGAAAGTAGTGAAGATTATTACAAAAGGCATAAAGATTATTTAAGTTTAAGATATAATCCAGAAGTTCCTAAAGATGAAAATAATATTATTGGATTAGATACTAATAGTAAAGAATATGAAGACGATTTGCTATCTGGAATAACTATTCCTGGAATGTTTTTGAAATTTTCAAGTTTGAATATTAAATACTCTCAATATGGAACTATAAGAATATCAAAGATAAATGATGAAATGGTATTAAGTATAATAACTATTCCAGATGTTTCTATGAAGACTAGTGAAGAAGATGATACTATTACTAAAACTAATTTGACCATTAATTACTTATATAAAAAACTAAATGGTGAATATAAATTATTATACTTATCTGGAGAAACTAGTGATGAGATAGAAGAGTATGTTGAAAATACTAATGAAAAAAAAGGAGAACTAACTCATAACGATAATTATAATTCTAAATTAAGAGACATATATAATTTTAGTAAAGTAGATTCACTAGATAATAATATAATAAACAATATATATAATGATAACAAATCCAAAATTGTTTATTTAGATTCATTGTACAATACTGGTAGTGTAGAATCTGCTAATGGATTTTTTATTAGTGAAGGTATAATTATTACAACATATAATTATATTGAAAAGTCTTTGATGAAAGCTCAAAATATAGTTATAAGTGATAGCGAAGGAAATGTTTATGAATTAGACGGAATAGTAACTATGAATGAACAAGCTGATATCTCAGTACTTAAAGTAAAAAATAAAAATCAAAATTATATAGAAATAAGTAATGAAGGCAATATAGAAAATGAAGATGCAGTAATTAGTATCAATAGTAAAAATGGTGTTGGACTTATATCTTCAAAAGGAATTATGATTGTTGCAGATGATATTAATACATCAATACCTATTACAAAAGAATTACAAGGAAGTCTATTATTTGATAAAGATGGAAAAATAGCAGGGATGATAAACTCTTTCTCTGTTAATTCAAGTATTTCAAGTGTAACTAGTAGAGAGATTTTAAAAGAATATTATGATATTTTTTCAAAAATTGAGTATGAAAATATTAAATGTATTTCATTTAAAACATTGAAAGAAAACTATTACATTGACATTAAAGACGAAAAAATAGAAGAAAACATTCCTGATAAAATATGGAATAAATATTCTAGAGCAGAAAATATAGATGATTTTATAAGATTTAAAAAAATAAAATCGTATTATAAAGATGGTATTATTACATTAAGATATAAAAACGAAATAAATGAATATATGAGTACAATACAAATTTGTAGTGATTATATGGAACATTTAAAGAAAGTAGGCTATGAAGAAAAGAAATTGTCAGATTCTAAAGCAATTTATGAAAATGGCAAATATAAAATCATAGTTATTTCGGAATTTGATTATTTAATTATAGTAATGGTGATGTTATGAGAAATTTATTAAAGAAAATTATATTTTTTTTATTAGTAGTAATTATAATAGTAATAACAGTTTTAATTGTTGTTAAAAAAAATAAAAAGCATAATAATGAGGTGACTTTAACTACAGATAATTATTCGCTTATTTATGATGATACATGGGAAATTAATAAACAAGAGAATAATAGTATTGATTTAATACATAAAAAAAGTGAAAGTAGTATAAATATATTAATTATAGAGTTAGAGGATGATATTAAATATAAAGTATTAGACGAAATATTTGATAGTTTTCTATATAATATTAAAGAACAAAATAATGACTATTCATTATTAAACAGAGAAAAAACATATTTAAGTGACATAGATGCATATAAACTTTTATATGAAAATGATAAATATCAAGATTTAGTATATATATACAAACAAGGTGGCAGAGTGGTAACAATAACATATGAGGCAGAAAAAGAATATTTTGATATTTTAATTGATAATGCAAATAATATTATAAAAAGTTTTAAACTTAATGAAAAAAAATTTGATGTTTTATCACATATTAATTTAGAAACATCTGAACTAACTTTTTCACATTCAGATGAAGTATTAGATTTACTTGGGAATGAGAAAAGTGAGACATATAGTGAAAATGGATATGAAGTTGTTTTTACTATTCCAGAAAATTTTACACAAACACAATTTGGTAACTATAATTTTGAAAGCTTAAAATCTGGTGAATATATTTCTTTAAGAAGAAATATATATAGTAAAAATATATATGAATATTTAGATAAAGATAGTAGTTTTAACGT
>AUXO016471264.1_pt1 | contig 10801 bp, 10 predicted proteins | sample 768731 | NCBI WGS metagenome assembly AUXO01 (sample SAMN02715735, study PRJNA202380) | gut metagenome | biome: sheep rumen | host: Ovis aries | place: New Zealand: Palmerston North
GCCAAGAATACAAATTCCCTGATTTAGAGAAACTTCTACAGAAATACGACATCATCCTCCCCATAGCCCGCCATTGGCGTGTCAGCAATACGCAACAATACGTAGATTACCATATTGCTAAAGATTGGGAGATGCTTCGCCAAATTATCAAAGAACGTAGTCCTCAATACATACCTGCTTTTGAAAAAACGATGGATCATAGTAACAAGTCTGTTGGATATAATATGTTTATAACCCATTGGAAACATTTTGATGCTTATTCTGAATGGCTTTTTGATATTCTCTTCGAAGTGGAGCGGAGGGTACCACCCATTAACGATCCAGTTCAAAGCCGCATCTATGGTTATATGAGTGAACGTCTCATAAATGTATTTTGTGAGCAGTATCATCTATGCATCAAACATTTACCACTTATCATGCCTATAGATGATTATCAGAAAGGAATGAATATTTCAAATCCCCATGCAACATATAGAAATCTTGCTAACGACATACACTATTTGGTTGGGTATTAAGATAGTTTACTATCTTCTGAGCAATACATGAATCTAGCACAAGATACCCTCGCTCATTCAAATGCATCAGTCCTCCATCATAAAGGCCTCTTCTATCCTTATATCCATCTTGGTTCCAATCCCCTATAGAGATATTAATTACTTTATCATCCCATTTCTGCTCACTTATCATTTCCTTATATGCGTTTCTATAATCCCGAATACAATCCATTTTAGACCAAGTAAGTAACATGGAAACTAAATATTGCAATTTGATAGTTTTACTTCTACGTTTAAAAGAAAACCAGATATCATAAGATGGAATTTCTAATATTATAGGGATAATATGATTATCCAACAAGAGCTCAATAATCAATCTCATATTCTCTCGATAATAGCGTTTACCCATTTTTCTGTCTGAATCATTAATTCCTGCAACAACGAAACAAAAATCCGGCCCCCATTCTATAACATTCCTCATAGAGTCATCTCGAAATAGACCATAATAAATATTTTTGGAAGTCAAGCCGCATATTCCTGCTGTTCTTATTTCTACATGTCTATTGATTTCTCTACTAATAATGGAATCTATTACACATCTTACCCTTTTATGCCCATCAGCCCAACTATCACCAATATAAGCTATACGTATCGTATCGTCATCATGCTGAATCACATTCACGCCCTCCTGCTTGATCGCTGGAGAATAGTATGGTCTAATATAATATGCGCAATATACCAATAATATCAACACTATTATACCAAACAACATAAATAATATCCACTGTTTCATTTTTTTTTGCAAATATAGCAAAATAAATAGAATTATAAAATGAAATATCCTTTTTTTTTATTACTTTTGCAGAAACAAACATAATTATGCAGAATAGGAACAAATGCAACTATATTTCCATAGCCAAAGCCATAGGTATTATCCTCATGGTGATGGGACACTCTGGCTGTCCTGATGTGCTATCCAGATTCCTATATATGTTTCACATGCCTTTATTTTTCATCTGTTCAGGTTATTTCTTTAAGGAAATTACAGATACCATTATGCTCAAGTCATTCTATCAGAAGAAAGTAAAGGGTCTTTATCTCCCATATCTGAAATGGTCTTTGCTATTCCTCATATTACACAACTTATTCTTCCAAATAGATATATACAATTCACTATCTCATTCATACATTTATAGTGCGACAGACTTTTTTAACCAGTTGGCAAGAACCATTTTCATGATCGATTTCGAATTACTAATTCGCCCCTTTTGGTTTATCAAAGAACTTCTTCTTGCATCTTTTCTAATTGCCACAATATCATACTTACGAACAAAGAGCTACCCAAAACTAAGTAATGAACTGCTTCTGCTCATTATGCTTTTTGTTACAATGGGCTGCAAATTTGCAAATCTTAATCTGCACATCATTGGAGATTGTTCTGTATTAACTCTTAGTGCTGTTTATTTCTACTCAGGAATAGCATTTCGTAAATATGAACATCGAATACCTAATAATTTATCCACAACAGGCTTTACATTTCTAGTAACCCTTATCTGTAGTTTTTATTTCATAGGAGATATAGACATGAGATATACTACAACTTCTAATTTAATTCCTTATTGTTTAATCTCATTCTCTGGAGTTATTATGACCTTCAACGTTTCAAAATGGTTAAACAATAAACCAATCAACACATGCTTTTATTATATTGGAAATAATACGATGCCCATATTAGCATTAAATCTACTAGCCCTTAAAATAGGCAATCTTATTAAAATATTTATCTTCAATTTACCTGTCGAGAAACTGTCATCATATACTATAATCTATGAATATAATTCAATATTTTGGATACTATATACTATTATTGGAATAACCATTCCTCTAATCTGCCATTTTACATATAGAAAAATGATTCCTCATAATAGATAATTTTGTTTATCTTTTATTTGCACATAAAAAAAAAAATACCTAAATTTGCACAATAATATGGAATAATGGCAAAAGACTGGGATATAATTATTACAAATAGAAGTCGACTATTAAGTCTCAACTTAAGTGAAGTCTGGCGTTATAGAGACCTGCTACTAATGTATGTAAAGCGTGATATTATCACCTTCTACAAACAGACAATTCTTGGTCCGCTATGGTTCGTCATACAACCGCTATTTACAACTATCATGTTCATGTTCGTCTTTGGTGGTATAGCTGGTATCTCTACAGATGGCATTCCACAAGCTGTATTCTATTTAAGCGGGTTGGTTTGTTGGAACTACTTCCAAGATTGTTTAAGTAAATGCGCTGACACTTTTAATGCAAATCAAGCGATATTTGGAAAAGTATACTTTCCTCGATTAGTTGTTCCTCTTTCCATTGTTATCTCCAATCTAATCAAGATGGCCATTCAGTTTTGTCTATTTATTGTTGTCTACCTATTTTATTTCGCTTCAGGAATCAATTTCCATATTAATGGAAACATATTGCTTGTTCCTCTACTCATTATCATGATTGGTGGTCTTGGACTTGGTTTTGGCATGATCATTTCATCGATGACAACAAAATATCGTGATTTAAGATTCTTGATTACTTTTGGAGTACAGCTGTGGATGTATGCGACCCCAGTGATTTATCCCTTGTCTGTAATGAAAGATACATATCCTAAATATATTTGGGTATTGGTAGCAAACCCATTGACTGCCATCCTGGAGACTTTCAAATATGCATTTACTGGAGTTGGTGAGTTCAACTGGTTCTACCTCAGTTATAGTTTCCTATTCACAGTTGTAATCGTGCTCATGGGTATTATCATATTCAACCGAGTACAGCGTAACTTTATGGATGTTATTTAAATTGATGAGGTATGAGTAACACTGTCATAGAATTCAATAACGTAGGCAAACAATATATTCTCGGAACTATTGGCACTGGTACCTTAAGCCAAGACTTAAATCGTTGGTGGGCAAACATCCGAGGCAAAGAAGACCCATTCCTTAAGATAGGTGAAACCAACGATCGTACCCAAAAAGGTAATAACAGATTCGTATGGGCACTCCGAGATATAAACTTCAAGGTTGAGCAAGGGGACGTAGTTGGTATTGTCGGTAAAAATGGCGCTGGGAAATCTACACTTTTAAAGATTCTATCTAGAGTCACCTCTCCGACCACTGGCGATATCAAAATTAAAGGCCGTATAGCATCCTTACTTGAAGTTGGAACAGGCTTCCATCCAGAAATGACAGGTCGCGAAAACATTTTCATGAACGGTTCTATCATGGGAATGACAAAGGCTGAGATCAAGAGTAAGTTCGATGAAATTGTGGACTTTGCAGGAGTCGCTAAGTACGTGGATACTCCTGTCAAACGCTATTCATCTGGTATGATGGTGCGCCTTGGTTTTGCCATTGCAGCCCATCTGGAGCCAGAGATACTTGTAGTTGATGAAGTTCTTGCAGTTGGCGATGCCGAGTTCCAAAAGAAAGCAATTGGCAAGATGCAAGATGTTAGTAAAGGCGAAGGCAGAACCGTTCTTTTTGTCAGCCATAATATGGCGGCCGTTCGCAGTCTATGCACTCGTGGTATTATGCTAAAAAACGGAATAGTTGATTATATCGGAACTATTCCTGATACTTTAGACCACTACCTAAAGAATGATGATGGTAATCAAGAAGAAAAGATTATCAATAATATCAAATGGAAAAAAGATTGCTTAACTATAGACATTATAAAAATAAATGGAACAGAAGAAGCATCAAGTACAATAACAAGTCAACAAAAATTTCTTGATGTCCATATTGCAGGTCGGACAACCGAGGATTTAATATACGATATCATGCTGATATTTAGGAATAAGGATGGGATGCCATTAGCCACTTTCGCTGATGGACACTACTATGGTGACATCCAACATATGAAACAAGGGGCCTTTTCCATAGACAGACACATACAACTTCCCGAAATACTCAACAAAGGAATCCTAAAAGTTGATTTATTCTTTCATCACCCCATGGTGGAATTTCAGCTAAAAGCTCCATCATGTTGCACACTCGACTGCGAAGGATTCCAAACCGAATTTGGGAAATCATGTGATCAAGATGTAAATGGATTCATTGGTTTGAGAAAAGGATAATTATTTAAATTGAAACGTCAGGAATATATTGATATAGCTAAAGGAATTGGAATATTGTTAGTAGTTATTGGGCATTTAACAGATTCTAATATACAATCATTTATATATTTGTTTCACATGCCTTTGTTCTTTTTCCTTTCAGGATTACTATATCACGATAGTGACAAATTTGTAAAAAAAAGAATAACTCAACTTATAATTCCGTTTTTCGCATTTTCTATTATTTCCATACCGATAAAATATATTGAACGGTGTATACTTCAAAGAGCGTTTTACATTAACATTTTTTATCTTTCCCCACAGTTTTACAATATCCCATTATGGTTTTGTATTTCGTTGTTTACCATCTCATGCATATTTTGGGGATTAAAAAAATACTGTAAGGACATACGCATTATGTTAACATTCTCTATTCTAATTAGTTTCTGTGGTTTAGCTCTATCATACTGTAAAATATTCCTCCCACTATATCTATCCCAATCATTACTTGCATTTCCTTATTATGCTATAGGATTCTATTCCAATTCTGTTATAAAAATCAATTGGAAGGGAACAATTATTGCAATTTTAATTCTGATATATGCGCAATTCTCACATATTAGTACAAATATTTCTGGGCTAATTGTAAATGCTAACCCCCTACTTTTTTATATCCCAGCATTATCTGGAATATACATAATTATTCATGCTAGCATGTTGCGCGGAGGTAATAGATATAGAGCGTTTTTACTCATTTTCATTTTTTTAGGGCGCAACTCTCTATATATTTTTGCTCTTCATTGGCCTTTCATAACAATACTACAGAAATTTAATGAAGTAATAGGAATTGACAAACATATTGGAAACATTTTCATATTCTTTACTATCATCATTCTATCACTTTGCATAGGGACGCTACTTGCCTACTTATTTCCAAAGTATTTCCGACCAATTAGTCTAAAAGAGAAATCAACAAATAGCGGAATTAAACATCCTAAAAGAGTGTAAACTACCCAAAAGATTTCATTATGCTCTGGAATAATTTTATAGTCAGCCAATCTCTCCATAGAAAAGCCATAAATGTATATTTTAAACAAATTTCCAATTTTGAATACTAACAAATGTAAAACAAGAATTATCATTGTATGATTACCCACATAATGGAAAAAATTTTTCACTTCATACCGTTCTATCGATTTTGAAATGCATAGTACCATAAAAATGCCAACAACTGCTGCGAATAATAGAAGAAGAAGATTCTTGCTATTATACCAAAGCATATCCAAATAATCATTTTTACACCATACTACAAAAAAAACGATTATTGAACTTAATATAAGGTTCTTATTAGAATAAACCGTTTCTTTCTCCACTATTCTATACAAATATCCAGCAAATACGAATGACGCACTAAGAAAGATGATTGATAAATCCCATAATATCGGGAGTCCCCACTCATAATACTTTGAAACGATGGCCATAAAAATGAAAAAGAACCATAGAAATAAATCTTTATATTTATATGTAAACTTCCGCAATAAAAAAGTAGCTAAACAAACCAGCAATGACGAGAGTAATAACTGTTTTAAGAACCAAAAAGGATCAATCAGCTGATCCTGACCAGTCATTGTAAAAAGCAAGGACTTCAGCCTATACAAATAGTCAGGAAGAGCATAATAATTTATCGTCTTAGAATCATAAATATGCAAAAAACAAAAAAAGTTATGAAATAGCAAGAATAATACTCCCCACTTTACAAATGGCAAATATAACCTACAAAACCTCTTGAAAACAAATAGTCTAACACCATCCAGAGAAGTAGGGACCCTATAAAAATATCCTGAACAGAAAAAGAAAAGGGGCATATGAAAGATATAGATAAACCGATAGGCAAAATTCTGACTTATAGCATGCCCCACAACCATCAAAATAATGCCGATAGCCTTTGCAGTAGATATATAATTATCTTTACTCATATATTATTGCCAACTTTTTAACCACTGTTCTTTATGTTTCAACCATTTCTCTTGCCATGCACATATATTACCCCATGGAAATGGCGGACGGTCATATATTTCAAAAGATACGACATAAGCATCGGCGGCTAATCGACGAAGAATCCTATCTGAGACAAAGCGCCCCTGAATCAAGCCTCCAAGTCTATAGCTGGGAATTTGTCGTTCTAAATACAAATTAGGATAATATGTTTTACAATAAGTACCATATGTTTCAAATTCAGAAAATGAATCAGTACTAACTATCTCTGGAACAACCGCATTCATAATCTTTTCATACCACACACAACCTTTCACATCAGCCTGATCAATCCTACCTAGCATTTCTCGCATCACATTTCTATTAAACATCATGTGTTCTGCAATATATGAACGGGGATTAGACTTTTCTAAGCCCAGCAATTTGTGGATAGCCTCAAAATAAGGTCTATGATGCTCTGTCTTCATAGTAAAATACGGATGACCACTATCCGAAAAAAAATCCAAAGGACGAACCGGAATTGTATCTGCATCCCAAGACAGATAGTATTCCGTGTCACAATACTCAGATAAAGCAAATCCCAATTTCAGGAATTGTTGGAAAAACCAACCTGTATTGGTGTGCTCTCTTCCCTGAGACTTAATAATTTGATATATCTTTTGGTAGGTCAGCCCACCTAATAAACTATTCTCGTCAACGATCTGGTATATTGGGCTATTCCTTATTTCCTTAGACAAATATTTTGCCATCCGCCCATCTGTTAGGATGAATATCTTTGTTGCAGAGAGATTCTTCTGTACAAATCTCAAGGTTTTCCTCAGAAAAGAATAATCCTTATAAACTACTGGAATAATAAGATTATAATCCATAGCTATCACTTTTTTTTTGCAAAAATAGTTGTTTTTTTCGAGAAAACTTGCACAATAAGAAGAAAAATCATACATTTGCAAAAAAAATGTCCAAAATATCAGTCATAATCGCAATCTACAAAAGCAAAAAATTCATTGAGAAGTGTGCACACTCACTATTTGAACAGACGCTTGACTCGATAGAATATATTTTTGTAAATGATGCGAGCCCGGATAATAGCATCAATGTGCTTGAAAAAGTTATCAATGATTATCCAAACAGAAAACCCTTCATAAAGATTATCAATTTGGAAAAGAACGGTGGTGTTTCAAATGCTCGTCGTATTGGGATTGCGAATGCCACTGGAGAATACATCATTCATGCTGATAGTGACGATTGGTTTGATAAAGACATGTACGAACGGCTTTTTTTAAAAGCGAAAGAAACGGATGCAGATATTGTTGGATGTAATTTCCGTCATGAATTCACTGACATACAATATGATTTTCACCAGCAATATGCAGACTCTATTCAAGAGAACATCTGTCGGCTGATTAACGGAAAAATATTTCCCTCTTTATGCACTTCCTTAACCCGTAGGAGTCTCATTGAAGACAATGGAATTACTTTCCCTGTTGGATTGAACATGGGAGAAGACCTGTTTTTTAATCTTCAATTATATCTACATGCCAAGAAGATTGTCAGCTTGGATTGGGCACCATATCACTATCGTCATACAGAAGAGTCATCATGTGTACAACGAACGAGGAAATCCATTGATAGCGATATTGCAATAGCAGAATTGATTAAGCAGCTCATGAAAGAGCAGCATTTATATGAGAAATATGCCAAGGACATCGAATATCGGAAATTTTTCTCTAAACTTCCACTCATACAGAACTTAGACAATAAAGAGAACTATCAAGAATGGCTCAACATCTATCCTGAAACCAACAAACATATCTGGCAATATGAACAGTTGAGCTGGAAACAAAAGATAGAACTGTGGTTTGCAGCAAATAACATGTTGCCAGCAGCAAAATCTTTTAAACGAATGTTAGAATGGCAACATAAAATCAGGCACCTTTAATTTTCAGAAGCTGACGTGCCATTTTTATGATTGCATTCTGAATCGTCTGCGATTTACTGATCCGTGGCGCTACTTCCAACAATTCGGGATTGATGGAGGCAAACAACTGATAATCGTTTAAGACTCTTTCAGGGAAAATTTCCTTTAACACAGCTTCCCGCTCTTGCTTATCCAATTCTACATTAGTATTACTGATGCCTTTCATATCCACGTCCACCACTATCGTATCTGTATAATAGAAAGAACAATTATCTAGTATCAAGGCCTCGATAAAGAATTTCCAATCAGAAACAATTCGATACTTTTCATCATAGGGATGACGAATAGCGACTTCTCTACGGATAAAAGATGCCTGATGATCGATAGCCCATTTGTATAAGTCGAGCATCGTCACGCCTCCCTTTCCCACATTCCGGAGTCCATTCTCTGAATGAGTTCCCGTAATGATATCAGCATCTGTTTTCAATGCGAATATTTTTTCAAGCACATCTTCTGAATGGTAGCAATCCCCTCCATTCATAAAGTTCAGATATTCACCCTTTGCCTGACGTAGACCTTTATTCATCCCAGGATAGATTCCTCCATCCTTTTCTGAAACCCAATAGTCAATATGATTCTCATATTTCTTAATGACATCAACACTACCGTCTGTCGATCCTCCATCAATAATGATATACTCATAATCATGAAAAGTCTGGCTGATGACACTCTTAATCGTGCGCTCCAGTCCCCCAGCATCATTATAATTGACCGTTATGATAGAAAGTTTCATCAACTTATGATTTTTATTCTGCAAATATAGCCAATAATTTCCAAAAAACTTGTATTTTTGCAGAAAATATGACTGATTAATGGGAATAATTGGAAAAATATGGCATAAAGTGGATTATTATATCGGGCAGAATATTATTTGCGAGCAATACCCGATGCTGACTTCCATTAGCAGGTTTCTGCATAAAGCCAATGGAACTATCGGGGTAGTGTATATGCTTCATCACATCACAGAGAAGAATCCTAATGGCATTCCTACTAACGAAGACTTAAAAGTATCTCCAAGATTTCTGGAAGATATTATCCTCAAATACAAAAAGCGAGGTTTCACATTCGTATCCTTAGACCAACTTGCTAACATCATATCTTCTGAAGAAAAACCAGAACAACCTTTTGTGGCTTTTACAATCGATGACGGCTATTTAGACAACTATACTCATGCCTTACCTGTCTTTGAGCGGCAACAAGTACCGTTTGCTATTTTTGTCGCTTCAGACTTCATCGAGCAAAAGGCCATCTTATGGTGGGATATTCTGGAAGATCTTATATTGAAGAATGACACATTAAAGATTGGCCCCAATGAATACAAATGCCATACATTTCAGGAAAAATGGGATGTATTCCGAATCTTACGTCAAATCATCCTACTGTTTGACCCAGCCAAACTAAAGACAGCACTTGAGAGTATGTTTGCTCGTTACAACATTGATCTATATGAACCCATCAGGCGCCAAGCTATGACCTGGGAACAAGTTAAGGAACTAAGTAACCATCCCCTTTGTACAATTGGAGGGCATACAGTGTCGCATTGCGTACTTAACCAGCTCAGTGAGGATGATTTCCGAAAAGAAATTAGCAATAATATAAGAAAGATAGAGTCTGTCACAGGAAAGCCTGTACAGCATTTTGCCTATCCCTATGGTTCCCCAAACGAAATAGGAGAACGAGAATATCAACTCATCAGCGAATTCGGATTCAAAACCGTTTTCTCTTCTTATGGAGGTTGCATAACTAATGAGAATAAACATAACACAACCCACCTTCCAAGAGTATACCTACATGAACGATAAAGAGTACAATACACGTCTTTCTGAGGCTATCACATGGCTGCGATTTCCATTGATATTCCTTATCATCATACTGCATTGCTATTCGGTACAGAGATTGGAGGGTAGCCATGATACATATTTCAAAGTGCTTTATCCTTTCTCGCTATGGTTAGGAGAGACTGGTGTGCCAGGATTCTTCTTTATTTCTGGCTTCTTATTCTTTTTAAGTAAGAAAACCTATACACAGAAAATCAAAGCCAGAGTTCACACTTTGTTGATACCCTATATTCTGTGGAACTTGATCATGTTGACTCTATACGGCATTGCCTATACTTTAGGATATCCTCAAAACATTAACGGTGGTAGTCTGGCAGATTTTCAATTTACAGACTATCTACGACTCTTTTGGGATAGGGGTTCCTATGATAATGGCAATTTTGTTCCTATA
>AUXO014905330.1_pt1 | contig 10800 bp, 11 predicted proteins | sample 768731 | NCBI WGS metagenome assembly AUXO01 (sample SAMN02715735, study PRJNA202380) | gut metagenome | biome: sheep rumen | host: Ovis aries | place: New Zealand: Palmerston North
TTTTTTTTATATAATATATGTAGATAGTTTTTAGGAGAAATTTTATGAATCATTATGATGTTTTAGGCATCAAAAAAACAGCTACTCAAAATGAAATAAGAGAAGCTTATAAAAAATTAGTTAAAAAATATCATCCGGATTTATATCAAGGTGATAAGACTTTTGCTGAGAAAAAAACTCAGTCTATTAATGCTGCCTATGAAGTATTGTCAGATCCAGAATTAAGGGAAAAATATGATGATGAAATTACTCCAAAAACATATTCACCTAATAATTCTACAAATTATAATTATAATACAAATTATTCTACTCAAAGAAATAACAGTGCTTATTCATATGATAATTATAGAAGGAACAATTCTGGTCAATACTCAACATATAACGACTTTTATCAAAGACGTTATAGTAATTATCATAGATCAAAAGTACCAAATTCAAATTATACAAATTATAGCCATTCTAGGCAAAATAAATCTTTTTTTGAATTAATTTTCAAAACTAGTAAACAACAAATAATTGCAGTAATTATAATTTTTATTATTTATTTAGTAACTCTTTTTTCTAATATCACAGAATATAGTTCAAATTATAAAAATGTCAAAAACGAATCATCAAATTATACTAATTCATATGATAATGATAGATTCTATTCTGATTACAAAGATTTCGATGTTAATGATTACTACTCTGATTCCGAATTATATGATATATATGAAAAAGATTATGCAGATAGTTTCAGTTCTTTTGAGGAATTTAAAGAAGTTTTATCACAATATCTGTATATATATATTTACAATAATGATTAAATTTTTACACAAAATTGTTTTTTTATAATATAATATTATAAATTATTATTTTCTAGGAGGTTCTTATGAAAGAATACAAATTAGCCATTGTTGGAGCTACAGGTTTAGTACGGAAGAAAAGTAATAGAAATATTAGAAGAATATAAACTTCCAATTTCTGAATACGCACTATTTGCAACTAGAAAATCAGCTGGAACAGATTTTTTCTTTAATGGAAAACAAATTCTAGTAAAAGAATTAAAAGATGATTCATTTGATGAAGGTTTTGATTTTGCAATCTTCTCTGCTGGCAGTGAAGCTTCGAAACACTATGCTCCTATCGCAGCATCTAAAGGATGTATAGTTGTAGATAATAGTAGTGCTTTTAGAATGGATAAAGATGTTCCATTAGTTGTTCCAGAAGTTAATCCTGAAGAAATACCTAATAATCATGGTATTATTGCTAATCCAAATTGCTCAACAATACAAGCAGTTATTCCACTTAAAGCATTGGATGATAAGTATAAAATAAAAAGAATTGTTTATTCTACTTATCAAGCTGTTTCTGGTGCAGGACAAGAAGGTGTTAATGATTTAAAAAATGGATTAGAAGGTTTAGCTCCCAAAAAATTCCCTTACCAAATTGTAAATAATTGTATTCCACATATAGATAAATTTGATTCAAATGGTTATACCTTCGAAGAAGAAAAAATGATAAATGAAACAAGAAAAATCCTAAAAAACCCTGATTTAAAAATAACAGCAACAACAGTAAGAGTTCCAGTTGAGAATTCTCATAGTGAATCTATAAATGTAGAGTTTGAAAAAAATTTTGATTTAAAAGAATTAAAAAATGTTTTAGAAAATACAAATGGTGTTATAGTACAAGATGATATAGAAAACAACATTTATCCTCTAGCGACAAATGCAACAGGTCATGATGAATCTTTTGTTGGAAGAATTAGAAGAGATTATAGCGTTGAATCTGGTATTAACTTTTGGTGTGTATCTGATAATATTAGAAAAGGAGCTGCATCAAATGCTGTTCAGATTATTCAAAAATTAATTGAACTTGATAACCAATAGAAATGTTAAAGAATATATTTTATATTATTACAAATAATAATATAAAATATATTTTTTTTGAGGTTTTCAATGAATTCGGTAAATATTTATAGTGAAAAAAATAATGAAATAAAAAAATTTTTAGAATTATTCTATACTAAAAATTTTAATATGAATAATATTTTTAGTTATAATAAAGAATTTGATAATCCAATTGAAATGATTGATTTAATTAGCTGTTTTGTTGATAATAATGATAAATTTGAAATAAGCATCTGGATTAGCATAGATGAAGGAATATATATTAAAATTAACGAAAATAATATAAATTCTATTATTAAGTATTTATACGAAAGATATCCATGGTAGATATATATAAAAACAGTGGAATGGTTATAATATCTTTTTCCATCCCACTGTCTAACATTATTTATTCTTCTTCATTATTTGTAACTTCGATTACTTCTGCTTCTTTTGTATTTTGTGGTTCTTCTTTTTTCACTTCAACATTTTCTACTTTTGGTTGTTCTTTTCCACATTTAGAACAGAACAAATCATCAGCATCTAATTTTGCACCACAATTTGAACAAGTTTTTACTTTTCTAATACTTAATAGTTTTTCTTTAAGCTTAGATATTTCATCATTAGAATTAGAAATTTTATCACATTTTTCTAATATTTCCTCTTCAGCTACTGTTTTACCATCTTTTAATTCTGTATAAACAGTTTTTCCAATTTCTAAATAAAGATCTTCTGTTTTTTGTTTTAGTTCATTAATTCTACCTTTTATTTTTAATTCTTCAGAAATATTACTAGCCTTTTCTTTAGTGAATTTATATGTTTCACTAGCTTTTTTACTTAATTTATTAAAAAAATCCATTATAATTCTCTCCTTTTTTTATTATTTATTCTGCTCTAAGGTCTCTAGTCATTAATCCATCAACTGCTTTTTGTGGGTCTAAACCATTGTATAATACATTATAAACAGCATTAACAATAGGCATTTCAATATTATATTTTTGTGATAATTTATATGCTACATCAATATTGTCTATACTCTCTATTGTCATTCCTACTTCTTTTTTTGTCTCTTCAATACTTAGTCCTTTTCCTATTAATTCTCCTGCTCTTCTATTTCTACTATGAACACTTCCACAAGTTACAATCAAATCACCTAATCCAGTTAACCCATAAAATGTTTTTTCTTTACCACCCATTGCTACTCCAAGTCTAGATATTTCTACTAATCCTCTTGTAGCTAAGGCTGCAAATGAATTATCTCCAAGTCCTAAGCTTACAGCTACACCTGCGCAAAATGCTATTATATTTTTAAGAGCCGCACCTAATTCTACACCTTTAATGTCAGATGATGTATACATTCTCATTGTTTTACTTTTAAATACATCTACTACTGTTTCTTTAACATCCTCATCTTCTGATGCAACAACAAGTGCTGTTGGAATGTTAATAGAAACTTCTTCTGCATGACTTGGACCTGATAAAATACCATATTTACATCCAGGTATTTCTTCTTTAATAACTTCATCAAGTGTTAATAATGTTTCTGCTTCAAAGCCTTTTGAACACATTATTATCATTTGATTAGGACTTACATAATCTTTATATTGTTTAATAGTACTTCTAACAAATTTTGATGGTGTAACATGTAAAATAATATCAGCCCCTTCTATAACTTCTTCTATATTACAAGAACACATTAAACCTTCAGGAATAGTTGCATGTGGTAAAAACATACATTTTTTTTCATTATTAATTTTATCTCTCTCTTCTTCACTAAAAGACCATACTTTTACCTCATTATTATTGTTGCTTAAATAGATTCCTAAGGCACTTCCCCAGCTTCCACTTCCAATTATAGCAATTTTTTTCATATTATCCTCCAATCTTATTCTTTATTTTGTTCAATTTCACTAACTTCTATATTCTCTTCTTGACTTTTATTAGCTTTATCCTCTTCATTATTTGAACTATTTTCAGTTGTTCCTGATTTTTTAAAGGACAATCTATTCTCAGTTCCAGCAAATATTCTTTTAACATTAGATCTATGATTAAATATTACAAGCCCTGCAAGTAATAGTCCAAATAATACAAAACTTACATCATATTCAACAATATATGATGAGTCTCTCAAGAATACAACTAAAATTGCAAAAAGAATTGCAGCAGAAATTGATCCTAAAGATACAATTCTTGTAATAGCCATTAAAGATAAGGCAAAAATCAAACAAATTAATCCTATTTTCCAGTTAATTATTAGTATAATGCCTAAACTAGTAGCAACACCTTTTCCACCTTTAAATCCAAAAAATATTGGATATGTATGCCCTATAACAACAAATAATGCAGCAATTTCAACAAGAATAGCTTTACTTGAGTTCTTAGCTATAACACCTATTAATAATGAAATTAATACTGCTACTACCCCTTTTAATATATCACATACTAATGTTAAGGCAGCAGCTTTTTTTCCAACTGTTCTTAATACATTTGTACTTCCTGCATTTCCACTTCCTTTTTCTCTAACATCAAAACCGGCAATTTTTTTGCTTATTAAAACTGAGAAATTAATACTACCAATAAAATATGCAATTAATGCCATTAAAATATAAGAAATCATTTACTCTTCCCCCTTTTCTCTTATAATTATTCTAATTGGTGTTCCTTCAAAGCCAAAATTATTTCTAAAACAATTAATTAAATACCTCTGATATGAAAAGTGAAATATAGATTTATTATTAACAAATATTATAAATGTAGGTGGTTTTGTACTTGCCTGTGTTCCATACAATATTTTAAGTCTTTTTCCTTTATCTGTTGGTGGCTGAACAACTGCAATGGCCTCATTAATTACTTCATTTATAACTGCAGTTGAAATTCTTTTACTATTTTCTTTTGCAACATTATTAATTAATTCAAAAATTTTATTAACTCTTTGGCCTGTTTTAGCTGAAATAAACATAATTGGTGCATATTGCGCATATGATAATTTATCATAAACTTCTTTTTTGTATTTTTCTAAAGTTCCAGTATCTTTTTCAATTTCATCCCATTTATTTACAACTATTATTATACCTTTTCCTGCTTCATGAGCTTCTCCTAAAATCTTAGCATCTTGATCTGTTACACCTTCTAACGCATCAATTAAAACTAAGCACACATCTGCTCTTTCAATTGCTAAAAGAGTTCTCATAACACTGAATTTTTCAATTGACTCATTTACTTTAGATTTTTTCCTAATTCCTGCTGTATCTATAAAAATATATTTACCAAATTCATTTTGAAATTCAGAATCTATTGCATCCCTTGTTGTTCCAGCAATATCACTTACTATACTCCTCTCTTCATTTAAAATTGTATTTAATAATGATGATTTACCAACATTAGGCTTTCCAATTATTGCAACTTTTATTCTTTCATCATTTTCATCAAATTCATCTTGAGGTGGTAATTTATAATAGATTTCATCTAATAAATCTCCAATTCCAATTGCATTAGCAGCAGATATAGGATGTGGCTGACCTAATCCCAAATTATAAAACTCATATAACTCTGCTGGTGGCTCTCCATAATTATCAGATTTATTACAAACTAAAATTACGGGCTTATTTGTTTTTCTAAGCATTATTGCAATTTCTTGATCTGCTGATGTGACTCCTTGTCTTATATCTGTCATAAATAATATAACATCTGCAAGTTCTATTGCAATTTCGGCTTGCCTTTTCATTTGAGAAATAATTACATCATTAGATTCTGGTTCAATTCCACCAGTATCTATTAAAGTAAATTCTCTATCTCTCCATGATGTTTCTCCATAAACCCTATCTCTTGTAACGCCTGGTGTATCTTCTACAATTGAAATTCTCTGACCTATTACATAATTAAAAAATCTAGATTTGCCAACATTAGGTTTTCCAACTATGGCAATTATAGGCTTAGACATTCTATACTCCTTTCACACTTCATTTTTATATAATTATAACTCTTTATATTTAATGTTTTTTCCATACATATACTCCAAATATTATTAAAGAAATACTTGATATTATTATAGAAACATTCATTATTTTAGTTCCTACATAGTTAACTTCTAATTTAGCATTATCGTTTTTTCCCATTACAAACCCGATAAATCCATTTTTTGTCTCAAATGTGTCTGTTATCATTCCATCAAGTCTTACTTCATATCCTGGATAATAAATATATGGTAATTCTAAAATAGTATAATTTTCCCCTTCTACTTTTATATCTGCTGTATAATGAGTTCCCTTTTTTATTTCATTTTGAATAATTGCACTACCTTCTATTATATCAATATAATCATCTCTGGTAGCAATATAAAATCTATTTTGATATGCTTTGACCGGAAGATATTCCTCTTTTCCAAGTCCTGCTATTGCTTCTGACTCTTTACCAGAAATTCTACCTAGTGTAATATTTTCTATATTAGCTAAATTTTCATCATATAATAGATATCCTCTAAATGCAACCGTATAAAACACCGCTATACATGATATTATAATAACATCTTTATAATCAAATTTTTTTACTAACACATATGCATTAATTGAACAAGTGATGCTGAAGAAAAATGAAGCCATTATCATCATTCTCCAAGGGAATTGTATTATAGATATTTCTTCTGGTAATAATTTCCATGGGAAATATTTTGTACTCATCCAAATACTAATAATACCAGAAATCAAACAGAACACATAAGTTTCTTTAATTTCATCATCCATGAGCCTAATAGCCATTATTGAAACTGCTAACATAACAATTATATGTGGACCTAATTCAAACACAAATGAACCATCGTTTTTTGATACAAATAATTGAGTAATTTTTAGTCCTTTATCTTGAACACTTTCTCTTGTAGCCATCATTCCAGGCTCATATACTTGGTATTTGCAAAATATTTTAGCTTCAATTAATGGCATCCAATAAAAACATGATATAGTTAAAATAAAAATAATATTTACTATTAAAGATTTTTTTACATTTGTCTTATTAATTTTTTCAATATTTAATCCTATATAAAGTGCTGAAAAAAATAATACAATAATTGTTGATAAATTATGTGTAACCAAAAGTCCAACAGCACCAATAGTTAAATAGTAGTGTTTTGATGATGTATATAAAATGTTATATAATCCTAAAAATACTAGTGGAATAAAAACAAATGAAACATATTCCCCTAATGCATGTCTTATATATAAATCTGTTAAATGATAAGGAAAACTTATATATAAAATTGCTGATAATAAAGCTACATCATAATTTCCAATATAATTATATATAAATTTATACATAAAATATCCAGATAAAATCAAACATAAAAAAACAAATATTTTATATGCTGTAATAAAATTTGATGTGAATAATTTAATAATAATAATACCAAATGTGGAAAGTGGTCCATAAAACAAATTCCATGAATATCCAAATCCATTAGAAAAAGAAGAAATTACATTTGGTATAGATTTATTATCTTTAATGCTTAAATACGTTCCATATGCTCTAGAAATATGCTGAATTCCATCATCTACATATACATTCAAATTTTTGTTTAATAATGGTATAGATAAGAAAATTGAGACTAATATAATAACTATTATATTTATTAAATTTCTATTTTTTAATATTATTTCTTTCAATTTCAATACCCCTAAAATTTCGAACTTCTGAATTATTAGTACTCTAGCTGTCCATTTAAATATTCATCATTTTCAATCCAATCTTGTACTAGAAATGTTATATATTCATTTTTATTAACTCTTACAATTACTTTTTCAATTCCAGCATTTATTATTATTTTCCTGCACATTAAACAAGGAGCTGCTCCTTCTTCATATTCATGAACTTCATCACCTTTAAAACCAACTAAATATAATGTAGATCCTATCATTTTTTCTCTAGAAGCACTAATTATTGCGTTTTGCTCACTATGTACTGACCTACATGCATCATAGCTTCCATGTCTTTTATCTGGAAACATTTTTTTCTTGTTGCAATAACCCAAATCTGAACAATTAATTCTTCCTCTTGGAGCACCACTATACCCAGTTGAAATTATTTCATCATTTTTCACAATAACTGATCCATATTTTTTTCTTAGGCAAGTTGACCTTGTTGCAACAGTTTCTGCGATATCTAAATAATAATTTATTTTATCTATTCTCTTACTCACTACTTTAAACTATATAAATATTTTTAAAAACACTTATATCCTTTCTTTTATTAATATAAAAATCCATTACTATTTTACACTAAAAAGTATGTATTGTCAAAATAAAAAAAACATGGAGCTTTCTCCATGTTTTTTATATAAAAAATTAATTATTCTGCTTTTTTTGCAATTACTTCTTTTCCATCATAGTAACCACAGTTTGCACATATAGTATGTGGTCTAACTGGTTCATGACAGTGTGGACATACTGATAAATTTTGTTCTTCTAATTTCCATGTTGATCTTTTACTACCTGTTCTAGCTTTTGACCATCTTCTTTTTGGTTGTGCCATTTATAATCCCTCCTTTAGTGACTATTTATATATGTTATAGTATTATTACTCTTAAAAGTTACTATGATAGTATATAACTATTTTAGTTGTTTGTCAAGTCCTATTTTAGCAATTGTTATGCTATTATGCATTTTTCCTGTTTTGCCAATCTACTGGAACAATAACAGATTCTTTATTCATACTATTCTTAAATGTTTCAAATTGGCTCTTCCCTCTTTGAATAATAATTTCATTTTCTAATTTTTTATTTTCTAATTTCAAAAAATTGGTTTGAACTCTTATATCTCCAAATATTCCTTTAGGTTTTTCCTCATGAATTATTGGTAAATAACTCTGACTATTATCAATTTTTTTACATGCTAATTCATAAATATACTCGTCACTATTTGGCTTATTTTCATTTTCTGATTTTTCTTTAAGTTGTTTATAAAGTTGCTCCATTTCCGGACTAAATTTTCCACTAAGTTCAGAAATAGCACAAGCAAATAAATCTGCTAATAAATCTTCTGTTTCAAATTCTGATTTGCTACCTAGTTTTTCAGTTTGAAGTAATTCAATTTTTAATTTTACATTTTTAAGTTTTTCAATTTGTAAACTATTTTTTCCAGTTAATCCACCTAAAAAAGTAATTCCTTCTTCAGCAATTTTTTCTTTGTCACTAATATATTTATCTAATTTAGCTGTTTTTATAGCACTTTGTACTCTCATATACAAATTTGTTTTATTCTCATTATTTTGAATAGAATCCATATCATATGTACCTCATAATTTACATTATTAATTGTATTCTATCAATATGTATGAAATAATTCAAGTACTTTTTATAATTTGTATATGTTAAAAATTATTTTTTTATTTCTGGATTATCTTTAAATATTTCATCTACAAAATCATCTTTTATTCTAAAGGCTTTTACATATCCACCTAAGGATGAGGCTTTATCTTTTAAAGCTTCAACATCAGAATTTACATATATTTTGGCTTTACCTTTTCCATTTTTAGCTTCTTGAACAAGATTAGATACTGGTGAATTACCATCAAATGCTAATACGATAGAATTTCTTCTTTCAAATATTTCATAATTAAAGCTTTTATAAATACCCATCTCTTCTCTTTCAGTTGAAATTCTTATTCCATTAATATCATCTTTGAGTAAGTTATCTACTTCTTCAGCAGATACTTCTTTTGGAATTATTGCATTTATTTCAAATTTTTTATTAAGTTCTTTTGCCATATCCATAACAGCTTTTTCATATCCTGTTATTTTATGTCCTACAACAAAATACACTTTATTATCATCTAAGTTTTCAACAAGTTGTTTTATTGCTTTTCTTCCTTCTTCATTTAAAACTGTTTTCCTATTTTTAGCATTAAAGCTTCCACCAGCTATAATAATTGGAATTTTATTTTCTGGTAAATTCTTAATTTTATTTTTAAGTTCTTTTTCTGAATCTAATTTTGAACTAATTCTCATAGGGATAACATTGTTTTTACTTTTTTCAAAGTTTTCTTCTTGCAATTTTTTTATAGCTTCTCTAATGCTTCTTCCTCCTAAGAATTCTTCAAACTTCTTCTTCTTTTTATTAAAATACTTAGTTCTATCTGTAACAATTTCATTTTCAACATTTCTCATTTTAGCAAAATCTGAGTAATCTAGTCCTAATAAATTATATAATGCTAATTGTTCATCCATTGTATCTGTTCCATAAAATCCGCATCCATCAGTTCCTTGTACACATTTTACTCCATTTTTTAAATATTGTTTTAATGGATGTTTATTTACTATACTTAAATTATTTAATCTAACATTAGAAGTTAATTGAAACTCTAAAACTGCTCCCGTTTCAACCATTTCTTTCATCAAAGCTTTTCCTTCTTCAGACTCTAAATCTGCTGTATATAGTCCATGTCCAAGTCTGAATCTTGGCATTTTTTGTCCTTTTTCTAAAGACTCTTTTATACATTTAATAGAATTTGCAACATTATCTCTTAAACTATCATTTTCACCAGCATGTATTCTTATTGTAAAACCTTCATCTTCTTTAACAGCATATTGAACAAGTTCTTTAATTACAGGCTTTAGCTCAGTTATATCATTTATTTCCTCACCCATAAAGTCACTTCCTACAATATATGGACTTTTTGAAACTGCTTTTAAAACATCTAAATTCTCTCTTAAATAATTTTTGCTTGTTATTTGGTCTTTGATTATTGTAAGTGGAACTCTTCTAATTCCAACTAAAAATCTAATTGCAACACCTGTATCTTCTTCAATTTTAGGCATAACCTCATGTATTTCTTCTAATATATCTATTGAATTTGGCTTTACAAAATTTCTATCTGTAATTTCTACATAATTTACACCTTGTTTTTGATATTCTCTTGCTATCCATAAATATTTATCTTGTCT
>AUXO016529845.1_pt1 | contig 10800 bp, 6 predicted proteins | sample 768731 | NCBI WGS metagenome assembly AUXO01 (sample SAMN02715735, study PRJNA202380) | gut metagenome | biome: sheep rumen | host: Ovis aries | place: New Zealand: Palmerston North
AAAAGGTAAACTCATGGCTCTTGTGGAATATGAGAAATATCTATCTGCATATTTGAAATAAGAATAAATTAAGAATCTGACTTTCTAACTTTTTGAACTTCATTTCGTAATGATTTTATCTTTCATCGATTGAATCATGCAATTATTCAAACGTATATTAAACAAATTCAAGCGAGTATAAATAATAATTGTCGTCTGTTTTGATTTGGATAGAATAATGTAGAAATATTCTTTATCCATCGAAACAATAAGCATAAGATTCAAATTAGCAAAACATTTTTCAGGGAAAATTTCCAATCAAAACTGAATGGATACTCCTTTCTAATATATATTAATCATCAAAAGAATTGGATAATTCGTGATAATGCAAGAACTGTTATTACAGCATGTAAACTAAGATTAAATACAAATAATACTAGTATATTGGAAGATATATTAATAACTAACGAAATCAAAAGTATATAGAAATTTCGTTTTATTTTTCATAATCCTCAAAACAAACTAAAATTTAAATTACTTAAACAATTAAATATCAAGAATGGTCATAAAATTTGGAGTAATTCTCATGAGAATCTAAAATTTTCTCAATACAGTAAGACGGCTATTTCTTGTCAAAAGACTAGAAATATTCCTCAAATTGTTATGGACAAAAATGCAAAATGTGTGTACATTGTAGATTCAAGTATTTTGAATTTTCACTTTTCCTTTCTAGTTGAAAGCTCTGTTGTTATAGGAAACATTAGTCATACAAATGGTCCTATTACTAAAAGGAATATATTTAATAACGAGAGCATATTTGTAAAATATCATGAAGATTCTGCTCATAATTTATTTAATACTAGCTGTTGATCTACATTTCAAAGTAAAGTTCATATATTCATCGTAAGAAATGTCCAAAATGCATATTTAAACCGTGCAGAAAGTAAATTTTTATCAATTCATTCTCTTGGTAATTCTAATAAATGCTTATATTTCCTAAATATTTGAGTTAATCAAATTGATATTCATATTGATACTCAAATCATTCGTGATAAAGCAAACAATGAAACATTTAAATTCGTAAAGATCCAAAATAAAATGGAAAAAGTTAAAGAAGAAAACATGTTACAAAACTGAACTAATCAGGAGTTGAAAGAATCTTGAAATGCACCAAAAATCCCACTACATACTTGTAATAAATTATATCATAAAAAATATAATGACATAATCTTAATTACCTTAGTAGCCTCAACTGCATGAATATGATGTATCGCTAATCGTTCAGCATTTAAAAACAATAACAAAAAAATAATTATTCACGTTATCATCTGCATAAAAAACGAAAGTCAGATTAAGTTTTTTATTTGTCATTTTTTACCTTCTATTCGGTATTTCGGCAAAAAATATTGCATAGCTCCAGTCAATCATAAATCATTATAGCTATATAGGAGACTAATTAGGCTAAGGACTCAGTAAAAAATTCATACATCAGCTACTGATAATGTATTTGATGCTAACAATCTGAGCAAATATCAAAGTGGTGCTGTAAATACTACAAAAATATATGCTCGGAATCATTTACTAATTAATTTATGTGAGAGTGTTTCTTGTTGTAATAAATCCTTTTGCATAGATTATAGTTATATTTTACTTAATTTTAAATTTATTCATTTCTTGAGAAATAGCTTCATTAACTTTATCTGTTATAACTCAGTTTAATTCATCAACTCAACTATTATAATATCATTTCAATTCTTGAACTGCTCATGATAATCATTCTTTCGCAATATCTACATATCATTTTAAATTATTTTCATATATTATACCTGCTTGTCACTTTGCATCCTTTCGTACTCAAGATAAACTATCTGGTACAAAATCATCACTATTTAATTTGAGAATTTTTCATTTTCATATATAATATTTTAAGTCTTCTTCTGCATTAGGATTATCAATATCCATAAAGTTATGTTCCCAATTACATCATGATAAGATTAGAACGATAGACAATAACCCAAAAGTTACAAAATTTTTCATTATAACTATAAATTATGTAAATATATTTTTTAGTATATTGTAATCTAAGGTAAAAACAAGACAAATCTGAATAAAAAAAAGTCTGATTTTTTTTGACTTTTCATAAAAATTAGTGTATAATTATTTGAAGAATAATTTATTTTAATTATCTATTTTGAGATGTCTAATCCAAATGTAATTGACTATTCTAATCTAAATAAGAGCTTACAGCCGAAAAGAAAAATTGAATGAATTACGACTGACACAGCTAAAGCTATATGAGATATATTTTTAGCAAAAAATTCTCCACGTACTAAAAAAGTAGAAAACAAAAATCAGAAGTTGGATGAATTTGCTAGCAATATCGAGAATTGATCTGAAAGTATGAAATTGAAATTTTTATTAACAATTGATCATCTTTCTAAAAATTGACTATTAAATCCAGAATCAATAAAATCTTTAAAAATTAGATGAGATTCTACGGATGAAAGGCTTCAAAACATCATGAATGATTTGGTTATTAACAGAAAAACTCCTTTAACTGATGATCAAAAGACTCAATTGGATCAAGCGGTAGCAAATTGAATAGAAAAACATTATTCTGATTTAGCTGACAAAGAAGATTTTAGTGAAGAGCTTAAGAAAAAAAATGAGGAATTAGAGGAAGAATTAAATGCATCTGAAGCTGCGAACGAGGTTGTTGAATCTGCTGTTTTAACGAGACGATCTATGAATAATACTATTAGAGTATGAAAAGCTATTGAAAAAATTAATGAAAACAAAAAATGATTAGATTCTGTAACAAAGGCTCGTAAAATTCTTTGGCAGGCAAATAGTTTTGCTGTAATCTGAAGTTGAAAAAGATTCGATTGGATCAATAAACTCCCAAAAAAGATTGATGTTAATAAAGAATATAGAGAAGCTGTAGATAACCTTAAAGACAAAATGGATAACTTAAACAATCCAAAAGAAAAAGTAGCTATTAGATATATTATGAGACAGGTAAATAAAGCATATAAAGATTATATAGATGCAACGAATATCTCAACAGAAGAAAGAAATCAAAATATGAAAGATATTAATATTAAAATGGCTGCATAAGATTTTATTTAAATAAATATAATTAAATATGAATTCACTTAAGGAACTTATCTATAAAATTTATAATGATTTACAAAAATCTGACTGGGTTGAACAATATCCAGATTTAGCTGAAAAAAACATCGTATCTGAGATTATACAAAATATTACTTTAGAAATGATGCCAAAATTTGTTGATAAAAATAAACTTGAAGAATTTGTAAATGAAAGTGAGAAGAATTATAGAGAAGATACTTTTAAAAAATATATTACTAATTATTCTGAATTTCTTGATAATGTGGAACAAGAGTTTTATAAGTGATTACTTGTTTGACTGACTAAATAATAAAAATTTAAAACTATAGAATAATAATTTATAAAAAGAGACATCATATAGATGTCTCTTTTTTATTTAGAATTCTTCAAACTTGTTTATTTACTTTTTCTTTTTACTAACTTTCAATTCTCGTATTTATATAAATATGATCATACTCATTTTAATCAGGCTTTTCTTCATTTAATGACCAAATCAATTGGTAATGTTATATATTTACCTTTTGAATTATCTTTAACGTAACTTTCAATTCATGAATTAACATTTCATTTTCTTAATAAAAGATAATCATCTATTATTTTTATCATTTTATTTCAAATTTCCTTATTAATAGATGTATTTTCAGTAAACATAGATCAATATAGGAATGAACCATTAACATTATCCTCAACATATTCTCTCATTTTTTCTATATTTGATACGGAGTTTAATTCCTCATCTTTTGCAAATTCATCATCCGATCAATTATTTTCATTTATTACCCAATCACTTCCATCATAATAAATACCGTTAACTTCTTTTTTTGATTCATGAAAGAATAATTTTAAAGCATCTAGCGAATTTTTACCGTTATAATTCAAAAGCTTTGCACATTCAAATAATATATCTTGTCATAAGATACCAGATATTCAATACTTTTCAAGTATTTCTTCATCTGATAATCATTTATAATTCTTAGATTCATTTTCATCAAGTACTGTTGGAGATATTGTAAAATCAGACATAAAATTATGAATCTGATTATAGTCTATATCATCTGGATTAACATCTACACTTGGATATGATGTTATTGATTTTCATAAAAGTTTACAAACCATATATTGTTCAAAGTAATCACACGTATCAGATAATTTTTCTTGATCTTCTCATCAATATTGTGAAAGCATTGATCTATAATATGGAAGTTCCGCATACATTTGAAACAATAAAGTAGGATTTTCTTCCATAATTTTCTCAAGTTTTTTGAAATTTCATTCATTTCATTTCTTCAAATTTTGTAATTTTTTTTCTTTATATTTTTCTGGAGTTTTTTCTCATGTATAATTAGTATCTCCGTCCATTACTGCATAAATTGATGACATTTCTAATGAAGATTCTATAGCAGATATTGCTTGATCATTTTCAAACTTTGATTTTTCTATAATAGGTTTATTTTTATCAAGATAATTAATTTTAAAATAATTAAATCTTTTTTGAACTATCTCATCTACTTGCTGTTTTGCCAATCTTATTGCTTCTACTAATTCTGGATTCTTAACAACATCTGGATCATTTAAATCTGCTCCAGCTAGAGGATTTTTTTGTAATTCTTCCATTTTTATCAAAGCCTTAAGGGCTTCAGATTTTGTTTTAGGTGCTCATATTTTCTTCTCAGTTTCAGATCATCAAAGATTTATTGCATCAATCCATGTACGAGAAAGTCATTGATCCCATGAATCTATAGATGTAAGTTCTTGTTTAGTCGCTGCTATTCACTTTGCTAAAAAGTCAGCTTGATTCTGCTTAAATTTTTCAATATCTTCATAGTATTTATTTCAAATTTCCATCGCAGCCATAGATGCAGCTAATACTCATCATGCAACCCATCATGCTCATGGTATAAACATACAAGCTCCAGCGACTGCTCACAATCATCATGTTCATAATTCAAAATAAGCTTGTCATTCTTTTCGTTCTCATCTTTCCAAATTAAATTGTTTAATTCTTTGTGATTCATCATATCAAGTATAGAAATTGTATCATACAAATAGAAAATCCAATCAAATAAGTGCTTTTCATCATATCCTTCATATCTGTCTAAAAGCTGGATTAGACATAAGTTTTTTCACTCATTGAACAGATTTAAACTCAGCTCCATAATTAACTATATCTTTTAGCTTTTGGATGCTTCATGTATTTGCAATTTTTAAAAGCACTTCATCATTTATTTTATCTACTGCAATTCAATAATTTCTCAATACATCCTTTACTTCATCAAGTGTCTTTGCTCATTTTAATGCCTTAGCTAAATCTTTAGCATTATCTCCACTTCTTAATAAGTTACGTAATTTTGATAATTCTGACATTCATTCTGAACTAAGTTTAGAAAATACTGACTCCTTATCAAAAATTGATATATTTTTCATTGCTTTCATTCATTCGGATGTAATCGTTTTTGAAAATTCTTCCACAGCATCTATTTGTTTCTTTATATTTGTATGAAATGGTTTAAATTTTGGATTATTCATCATTTTTTTAAGACTTTTTACCATTTTACCACAATTAGATTTTGTTGTTTCTGCCAATTTTGACCATTTACTAGAATTTAATCATAAATCATCAACCTTATCTATAGCAAATCATTTTTCTTTAATCTTTGCAAAATTTTTCATTGCATTACGAATAAATAGTCAATTATTGCTTCAGATTTTTCATGCATTTTTTGCTTCTATAATAAACTTTTCAAAAGCTCTCATATCATTAGCATCTATTTTACCCGCATATTTAGCTAAATATTTTCAATATTTTTCAGGTTTCATAAATTCTCATCATTCTAATAATTTTACCATATCATCACCTACTCACATCGTTGCAATATATTCTGCTTGATCAATATCTTTTATATATCTCATCATTGATTGCATAACTTTTTTTTCAACTCATTCTGGCATATCATTCACTCTAACAGCAATATTTTCTAATTTTGATAAAGCATCACCATCTATTTCAAATAATTTTTTGCTACGATCCAAGCGAAATCGATCAGTAGGTTTTCTTCGAGATGATTTAGTCCAATCATAATATCATTTCATCACTCTTTTATATATATTTGAATTATCTCAAAATTTTTCTATAACGTTAGCTAACCTACTCGCTTCAGAATCTGATAAATTAAACATTCTTTTCATTAAATCTACTTTGTTTTTTACGGTTGGTGAATTTGGAACATTTCATACTTTGAATCCATTTTTGTTTGCAATTTTTACCGCTCTATCTAAAGAGATATCTCATCTTGCTATTGCGATTCTTAAAGTATCTTCCGTGTAAAAACTTGCAGGTACGATTCATCACAAATTTGCTCTCATTACATTTCATGTTAATCTTTCGATACCTTTTCATGTAACTTTTAATCATCCCCTTGCTATAGGAAGAACTACTCTTTTATTTAAAGCCCAAAATGGAGAGAATCATATTGTTTTTTTACCAGCTAATCAAAAAGTTAGTGCATCCACTGACAAAACTCATCATGCAACAAGTCATACACCTTCTACACTTGATCCTTCCTTATTTTCCATGACTATTTGCACTCCATCTCGAATATTCTGTCATCCTGCTCGAATTGCCCTTCATCGTCTAAAGACAATATTTCAACGTTCATCTACTGATTTTGAAATATTTATTTCTGAACTAACTAGAGACTTCTGGAATTTATAGTAGTCATTTACAGTTTCTTCCAACGAATCTAAATCAGATTCTTGTAATGTTCAATCCTTTGATTTTTTTAGAATTGAATCTATTTGTTCTTTATATTTATTTGCTATATTTTCATAATCTCAGCATTTTTGTATATCGTTCATTACCTGCTCTCAACCATCAAGTACTTGGAGCATAGGTAAATATTTTGTATACCAATGTTGTCTTCATTTGCTAAATATTTCTTCTTCAAAATCTTCACACAAGTTTTTTAGTTTCTTCTGTGCTTTTTCTAATAATCTTCAATTGTTTAATTCTGATTTCATATCTTGTAATATGGATGTATCATCTTCATCATCTATATTAAGCAAATCTTTTCTTCTTTCCTCAACTTTATTCATTGCTAAGCTTACTGAAGGATCAAGTTCTCCATCTAATAATCACTTTTCTTGTAAATATTTAGTAGCATTTTTTAGGTTTAAATTCATAAATTTAGAAATCTCTGACTCTATATGTTGCTTATACCATTCTTCATCCTGTAAATGATCTGAAATTGTTTCAATTTTATCTTCATCTGAAAGATTAGAAAATTTAGGATCTGATTTTATAAGTTCTTGCTCTGCAAGTTTAGACTCCAATGCTCATTTTCTACTCTGATAATATGACATCACCGTGATAGACTTTCTGAATACAGTTCTTAAAATTGATTCTAATCATTCGACTCATTTTAATTTTTCAATTAAGCTATCTAATCCATCATTTAGATTGAGTAAATCAAAAGTTAGTCAGTTAACTGCTCAAACTAGTGGAGTTAAAAGCTTTTTTAATCAATCCAATCAAAAATCTTTTAATTTATCTCGTTCAATATGTCATTCAGTTCCTAAAATTTCATAATAGAATGATGTTTCTGACAACATTTTATTTAAATTATCATATCTATTTGAAAGTATAAACGGGATTAATCAAATTTTATCTTTATCAAACTCTGAATCTCACATCAGATCTTCTACCATATTTGATCATTTCTGATCTCACATTATATTTCACTGATATTCATTAATTGCATTTGCACTAGACTCATAGATCTGTTTATCCTCTTGAGATAATTTTTCATAAGCTTTTTCACTAGTCTCAATATCGGATCATGGAGTAGTACTAACTCCATCTTTCTTTTCTTTAGAAAATGGATTCCATCAAAAAATACTCCAGTCTCATGTAATCAGTCATTGTGAAATATAATAGATTCATGTTCATATTCATGTCCATTTCAAAGCCTTTCAATACCATCTATCCCAAAATCATTTTTTCTCTCCTGATTTTTCTCCATCCTCTTTCTTCTTTTCATCATCTCAGAACGCTCGATTCCATAAACTTTTAATTCATTTATATAATGCATATCAAGTCAATCAGACTCATGCCACACGAAGAATATTTTTTCATGGTTCTTCTTTTCGTTTTTCTCAATTAGTTACATCATCCCATTGTTCTCACAACCAATCTCAGACTTTTCAGAAGAATCATTTTTCTTCTTTTACTTCCCCTTGTTTTTTAGTTTCTTGTTTATCTTGATTTGTTTTTAACTCTACAGAATTTAGTATGGATGTATAGAGACTCATAATTTCATTAAAAGTATTTAACAATGTTTCGGCTTCTTCTTTTTTCTTTTTTGATTCATCATCAGTCTTATTTTCTAAAGAATGGATTTCATTCTCAATTTTTTGTTTAGTAGTCTCTGCTTTAGCTTTCAATACTTCCGCTTTATTCTTTTTGTCTATTTCAGAAAGAGAAACATTATTTTTTAATTCTTCTAATCATTTTTTGATTTCATTAGTCTCTTTTTTAAGTTGTTCGATATTTGTCATTAATAATTTGAAATATTTAAAATAATCCAAAATAATTATACACACAAATATCAAAAAAATCAAAAAAAATCAGACTTTTTTATCGTTTTTTAAGATGGTTTAGTATTAATTAATTTTTCATATTCGTCATGTGGAAGTATATGTGTAATTTGCATGTTAGTTAAAACTATTCTCCATGATTTATAATTTAGACATATAGCGTGATATCAAAATCATCACCATTTTTTTGATAAACTTCAATAACCAAAGATTCTAAACTTCAACGCTATCTGAATACTTTTTTCTAAATAATCTCTCTCTGTCTTATTGATTGCATCTTTGAGTTGATGAAAAAATTTTTCTTTATCTTTAAATTTGAATCAAAGTTCCTCAAAAATACTGATATATCCAGATAGCCTTTCATCAATATCACTCTTATTTGCGATTTCAAACAATTTATTTGAAAGAAAATCCCTAGTACTATTATTCTCGACTATCTCTAAATTATCTGAATCAAGATTTGATGTGTTTTTTTCTTTCTCTATATTTATTTCGTCATATTCTACAGTAAATTCTGGATAATTATCTAATAACGCTAATACATCAGGAAGAGAATCAATTTCATACATTCTAGATAATCTGTCTTTTAAGTGTGACATTTTTATATATCATCAAAAATTAGTAAGTTCTACTTTTAAAAACCTTATCAACTGTCCATCATCAATAATATCTAATTTCTTAATTTCTTCCTCCATTCATATTGGCAAATTTCTCTTCTGTGGTATAGATTTAACTTCTACAATAAGTTGAATATTATTATTTCATTTTTTTATTTTTTGCTTTGATGGTTCAGCTTTCTTTTTTTCTTCTGCTTGCATAAATCCATTTTCTGTCCTCATAAGGATATAGTCTTCAAATTTTTTATCCAGATTTCATGAATTTAGGTAAGAATTCAAAAATACAGATATTACAACTATAAAATTTATAGAATGATTATAACTTTCTAATACTTTTGATTCTTTAATCCTATTCAAAATCGATTGTTTTTCTTCTTTTAAAAAATCTTTACATAAGACATCCCAATTTCTAGCGGATAATAAAAATGTTTTACAATTTCACGTTGCATTAGGGTATTTTTCCTTCAATTCTGATACTATTGATTTTTTTCTAAACTCTATTTCTTTTTTATCGGATGTAAATCGGTAACATTTTTCTTGTAAACATTTTTTAACATCTTCATTTACATATTTTCATATAAGATACTCCACATCTTCCAATGAAATTTTATAATCATTTCCAGACAAAAACCTAGTATGATTATTTTCACGGTCAGCATCTGTATGTTTTTTTGTTATATTATCAACTACCCATCGCCACCTATCCTCAAATCAAGAATAATCATCAGGCACAGGTAATTTGTAAAATAAAAAGGCATTTTCAACAACATATTTCATGCACATTTCTTTATATTCTTCTTCTGAAGGAATATCGGGATATCCAATCAATAATACTAAACTTTTTTCTGTCCGGCTTAACAGTTTCGTCAATAAATTAAGTACCACCTTTCTAACAGGTTCGAAAGATGAATCTGGAGAATCTATTGACTGCGTTCTTTTTAATAATAAAAAAAGTCTATTCCTATATTCATAAAGACGATCTAATTGTTCTGACTCTTCTAATCAATCCAGGTTTTCATAATGATCTTTTTCATCAGATAATTCTCTCAGAGATTTGTATACTTCAATTACATCTTTTACGTTTTTTGGAAGATTTTTTATCTTCTGTGAGATACTTATTATATCCGTTGGAAACTCTTTCATTTTAAAGAGAAATTAAAACATTTTTATGTAAATAAGAATATATATTATATTTCAAATGTCAAACCATTTTTCACTTGATTTTCATGTATGAAATGATATATAGTGTTTTTGGTACTCGATGTGGTATCTTTTTTTCTATGAAACGAATGCAAAGATAGCATTTCAAATAGGCTTTTGACCTAACAATAAAGCTCTTCCACTCAATACCTCAAATACAGAAAATATATGTGATACGTTTTTTTGAATAAAATTTTTGTGATTATTTAGCATTATAGACATAATATATGAACGAAGAAAGAAAAAAGATCTATGAAAACCTCATGGAGGATATTTCTGA
>AUXO012438773.1_pt1 | contig 10799 bp, 9 predicted proteins | sample 768731 | NCBI WGS metagenome assembly AUXO01 (sample SAMN02715735, study PRJNA202380) | gut metagenome | biome: sheep rumen | host: Ovis aries | place: New Zealand: Palmerston North
TCGCAGCGGTTGCCTTTACAGGCTCCTTCGCTTCCCTGGTATAGTCGCTTATAAGGGGCAGCCAGGAAAGCGGCATTGCAACCGAAAGCTCCACCGCTGCGCCAAAGCTCATTGCTTCATCGGATATGCTGTGAAGCGCACCTTTTCCGAAGATTACAAAGCACAGTACGACAGTAAGCACAAAAAGTGCTGACATTGCCACTGTATTAACCTTCCCAAGGTTCTTTATTCCTATCAGAATCCAAACTATTATAAGTGCACCGATTAAAACGCACCAGATTTTGCTGCCTATGTCCACTATTCCGTTTACAGCCAGGGCTCCGTCAAAAATCATGATGGCTGTCCAGCCGACCAGCTGTATTACATTGAGAGCCGAGAAAAGCAGTGCTCCTTTGCTGCCAAAGCTGAGCTTTGTTGTCTCCATCGCGCTCTTTCTGACTTTTCCGCCAATCAGTCCTGCCAAAAATAGCATTGTGCAGCCGATAATGTGACCGACTAAAATGGCCAAAAGTCCGCTCTTTAAGCCGAGCGGTGCGAAATATGTTCCTGTCAGGATTTCCGCAATCGAAACTGCTGCACCGAACCAGATAAGTCCGTTTTCAAAAACTGAGGTACGTCTCTCTTCCATCTATCTCGCCTCCTTCGCATATTCGCCTTCGAGGCAGAAATTGTGTGCCATCGGACCCGACCCTTTACCGAGGTCCAGCATAGCCGAAAGCGCACCCGATATATAGTTCTTTGCACGTCTTACCGATTCTTCAAGGCTGTATCCCTTTGCAAGGTTTGCGGCAATCGCCGAGGACAGCGTGCAGCCCGTTCCGTGAGTGTTTGGATTGTCTATTCTCTTCCCTGTAAACCAGATGATTTCGCCGCCCACGCAGAGCAAATCGTTTGCATCATTAATGCTGTGTCCTCCCTTTAACAAAACTGCACATCCGTAATCCTTTGAAATCTTTTTTGCCGCTTTTTCCATACCATCTTTGCCTGCGATTTTCATACCGGAAAGCACTTCTGCTTCGGGAATGTTTGGTGTAGTAACCGTAGCGACCGGAAGCAGCTTTTCGCTAAGCGTCTGCACTGCATCGTTTTTTATCAGCGCAGAGCCTGCAGTTGCAACCATTACAGGGTCTACAACAATATTCTTTGCCCCGTAGACAAACAGCTTTTCAGATATCACACAGATTAAATCCGAGGAAGATACCATGCCGATTTTCACTGCATCGGGGATAATGTCCTCAAATACTGCGTCAAGCTGCTGACCTAAAAATTCAGGTGTTGATTCCTGAATGGATTTTACGCCGGTTGTGTTTTGTGCCGTCATCGCTGTAATTGCGGTCATGGCAAAAACACCATTCATGGTCATGGTCTTGATATCGGCCTGAATACCGGCGCCTCCGCAGGAATCCGATCCTGCGATTGATAATGCTGTTTTCATTTTTAATTCTCCTTTGCATTATTTTTATTAAGCGACAGAGAGTGGTGCCCCCGGTCTGCCGCTGATTAACTTGTTAATTAAATAGCTCTTCAGACATTTTTCTCAGTCTGCGGCATTTTGCCTCAATGTCGTCTGCGGAAAAAATATCGCTAACGATTGCGACTCCGTCTATCCCTGTGCCTGCAAGCTCCGAAATATTATGCTCGCCTATCCCACCGATTGCGACAACAGGCACATCGACCGCTGCGCATATGTCACGCAGCACTTCCTTTGAAAGCAGCCCCTTTACCTCCTTTGTGGAAGTAGCAAACATTGCCCCGGCTCCGAGACAGTCCGCGCCGCTTCGCACTGCCTCGAGGGCTTCCTCGACGGTATGAGCGGAAACTCCTATCATCATGCCGCTGCCCACCTTTTCTCTGACCTTTGCGGCAGCCATGTCTTCCTGGCCGACATGCACGCCGTCAGCTCCGCATTTTATGGCAACATCCACGTTGTCGTTTATGAAAAGAGGTACGCCGTACTTTTCGCAAAGCGCCTTTATTTCAATCGCCTCAGCAAGGAATTCCTCTTCGCCAAGCTCCTTTTCGCGAAGCTGCACACAGGTCGCCCCGCCTTTGAGCGCAGACTCCACCTGCTCACAGAGGCTCTGTTTTCCTGTCCACGCCCTGTCGGTAACGGCATACAGCGTCATATATTTTTTATCGCACTTCATATTTTGCTCCTTTCACAAGCTCCGCGGCTGTCATGTTGCTGACCGCATCGATTAGATAAGTTCTAAAGCTTCCGCTGCCATCTGAGCCGCGCATTCTTTGCTTTGCAATCTCGCCCGCAAGCCCCATTTCAATCACAGCCGCTGCAGTCGCTTCAAGAGGATTGTCGGGATTTGCCGAAATGAACGCACAGGTTAGTGCTGAAAGCATACAGCCGGTTCCCGTAACATTTGTCATGTAGCTGCAGCCGTTTTTGATGATGTATGCCTTTTCAGGGCTTGCAACAATATCTGTTTCACCGGTTATTGCAATAATTGCACCGGTAGAATCCGAAAATGCCTTTGCCAGGCTTATTACAGCATCCAGCTTGTCATTTGTTACGAAATCAGTTTTACCCGCATCAACACCGTTTACACTTCCTGTGCCGGAGGCAAGCATCTTTATTTCGGAGATATTTCCGCGAATAGCCGAAAGCCTTATGTCATGAACCAGTTTTAGCGCAGTATCGGTTCTAAGCTTTGAGACTCCAACGCCCACAGGATCTAAAACAACAGGATGATTCATCTCGTTTGCTTTTGTACCTGCAATCAGCATTGAATCTGCTATGCGGCGTGACAGCGTTCCGATGTTTATGTTCAGTCCGTCACAAACAGCTGTAATCTCCTCCACCTCCGCCGCATCGTCAGCCATAATTGGTGATGCTCCGCAGGCAAGCAGAATATTTGCGCAGTCGTTTACGGTTACATAATTAGTGATATTGTGAACCAGTGGCGACCTTCCTTTTACATTATTAAACATGGTTTCTAGCATACAATAAGCCTCTCATCCTTTATTTTTCAATTGATTCCTGCATTTTCTTCAAGCTCCCGGTCCTTTTCAGATGGAAAAGAAGCAGTGCTGAAATTATAGCTCCCGCCGCAGTCGAAATCAGGAAAGGAACTATATAAGCATAAAATGCAATCCCCGCTGCACTCTGTCCCATAAACAGAATCGCAACAGGATAAGCACAAAGTCCGCCGAGTATTCCTGTTCCGAATACTTCACCTATCAATGTTCCCGGTATGCTGCCGGTCTTTTTGTAGACAATGCCGCAAATCAGGGCTCCTATCATGCTTCCCGGAAATGCCATCAGGCTGCCCAGTCCCAGCAGATTGCGTATCAGAGCAGCTGCAAAGGCCGCTGTAACGCCGTATCCCGGGCCTAAAAGCACCGCACAGAGAATGTTAATCATGTGCTGAACCGGAGCGCATTTACTGCCCAAAACCGGAAATGAGAACAGGCTTCCTACAATAGCCACCGCGCAAAAGAGTCCTGCTATCGCGAGCTTTTTAGTGTTAGTGTTTTTCATTGGTTTCATCTCCCTTTTTTGAAACATAAAAAACAGGAGGATACCTTTGCGGTAGCCTCCTGTAAAAAATCCGGTTTTAATTTGACTTCCTACGTCGGCATTATCCGCATCAGGTTAAAGGGTCGAAGCATTGCTTCCTCTCAGCCGTTTTCACAGCTCCCCTGTTTTTTTTTTACGAACTCATTCTACACCTGCTTTATGTTTATTTCAAGTGTTATTTTGGTTTTTTGAAAGTATTGTACGGACCTTGCCCTCTACCCTGCGAAAGGCTTTTACAACCAGCGGATCGAAATGAGTACCGGCTCCTTCTTCGATGATTTCCATAGCCTTTTCATATGTAAAAGGCGGTTTATAGCTGCGTTGAGACGTGAGGGCATCAAATACATCAGTGACAGCCATAATCCTGGCTGCAAGCGGTATTTCTTCCCTTGAAATACCCGTAGGATAACCCGAACCATCCCATTTCTCATGGTGGAAATGAGCAAGATCTCTTGCATCCTTCAGAAAATCAGACTCAGGAACCTGGCTTATAACTCTGTTAATAATCTCGGCACCCGCCACGGTGTGTTCCTTCATGATTGTAAACTCGTCATTGTCGAGCTTGCCGGGCTTGTTCAAAACAGCATCCGGAACAGTGATTTTCCCGACATCGTGAAGAGGTGCGGAATTTTCAACATCTTCGATAAACTTGTCTGTGAGCACATCCGTATAATAGCCCATCTCCCTGAGAGACAACATTATTTCTCTGGTATAGGCTGCAGTCTTTCTTACATGCGCCCCGGTGTTTTTGTCTCTGCTCTCGACCATGTCTGCGAGTACAAATATAAACGCGTTCTGGAGCTTTTGAATAGTTTCTGTCTTTTCGTTTATATCATTGATGTAATCCGCGGTATCGTTTGCCATCTTGCATAGCGAGTGGTAGAAATTCTCTACCTCATCACCTGTTACGATGCCGAGGTCTTCCATGCGCTTAATGCCGTTTTTAATATCATCCTTTGAATGCTTTGCAAATAAATTTGTGCAAAGCGCCATTGCGTTTATCGGCAGAATTATGTTGTATTCCGTAACCCAAAAGCAAATCGTGAGCACCAGGATGAAAAATCCCGTAAACAGAAATACCATCTGGAGGAAAAATGCCCTCGCATTGTTTTCGATATCAGCCATCGAAACATCCGCAGCAGCATAGCATACGCAGTTTCCGGCTTTATCATATACAGGGCAATATACCGTAAGCAGCCAACCGTAAGCGCCGTTTGAAATCATCGGCGGTATTTTTTCACCGGCAAGCAGCTTTCCGATATACGGTTTAAATGCATCATCAAAAGGAATGACCGTTCCCGGACTTTCACCTTCGAGGTCAGCTGTATCAATATCAAAGACAACATGGCACCCGTCTTCGAGAATTCTGTACACGTAAATATATTCTATCTGTGATGAACTCCTGAGCAAGTTCTTGAATCTCACATAGGCATTTGCATATCCGTCCGCAACAAAACCCAGCTTGATGAAAGAATCGACCTTTTCCGGATCAATTATTCCCGCAGCTGCCAGTGCCATGCCCTCGGCCCACTCGATGCGGTCGTTTTCCGTGGCATTCCTGTAAAGAACGTAGCTGATACTGATTGATGCAGTACCTACCGCGAGCATAACTATTATAATCAGAGCCATTATTTTAGTGCGGATTGAAACGACTCTGCACTCAATATTTCGCATTTCAGCTGCCATCTCCTTTGAGATGGGGTTCTGATACCAGGTTTTAAAAGAAATTTTTTCGCGAATATTATCCGGGACAAGATGAAGAGCAAAAACGCAGATAATGACCGTAACCGTTTTGTCCGCAAAATCAATCAGAAGATCATTAAATATCCCCTGCGTAGCGAAACCTTCAAGGCACATCGGAAGAACCGAGCCCATCCCGCCGCCTACAGCGGTAAGTGCCGCAATATACACAATTGCAGTCGGTACGGTTCTGAGCCATCCTTTTTGATAAAGGAATCTCGCAACAACCGCAATTAAGACATTTATAACACCATAATACAATGAGGCCGTATCCGAAAGTCCTTTTATGAGGTTTGTGAGAAGCCCCACAACAACTCCCGGAAGATAACCGCTAAACACGGCACAAAGCACCGTTCCAACCGTATCAAGGTATAGGCTTATACCTGTTTTTACGACAATTGCACTAAGTATTAAGTTCAGCGCAAGCCCGATTAAACTAAAGCCTATAACCCATGTCTGGCGATAATTTTTTACCTTTAGCAGGTCCTCTTCTAACTTGGTCATATTCAGCCTTTCTGCTTTTCACAGCACTATCAAACACTTACAGGCTAAATTTACCACAATTTATCAGAACAGTCAAATTATACTGTTAATTTTCGGGGGATTTTTAAAACTTTCTATATAAAAATCAGCTATTTCTTTGATTTTGCCTCTGTCATTAAAACTTGAAGCATCTTCGACAGCCACTGTGATAAATCCTGCCGACCTTGCAGTCTCAATGCAGTGAAGAGCATCCTCGAATACCAGTGTGTTTTCGGGCTTGCAGCTGATTTTTTCTGAAGCCGCGAGGTAAACTGACGGCTCCCGCTTTGTTACACCGAGCTCTTTGCAGGTAATAATGTCTGTAAAGAAATTCTTTATTCCCAAGCGCTTAAAGCACTTGTCAAGTATTTCCCTGTCATTTAATGTGGCAATTACCATCGGGATTTTGGCATTTTTCAATGATTCAAGGTATTCGTACACTCCCGGCTTTAGTTGAACTTCTTCGAAATAGAATGCCTTAATCAGGTTCCAAAGATCCGCTGTTATCTTTTCGCAGCTGTCATTTAAGCAGTAATTTTCCTTCAGGTACATACTGCCCTCTTCTATGCTCATCGGATACAGCTTTTCACCGAGTCCCGCCTCCGCTTTAAGGCCCAGTCTTTCCAGATACCTCTGACCGAGCTCGTACCAGATATGCATTGAATCGAGTATTGTTCCGTCCACATCAAATATTGCGCCTTTTATTATCATTTTTTTCTCCGTTTAACTGTTACATATACTTTTCAGGATTATTATACTATTTTGTTAAGAGCAGTTTCAAGCATACAAAAAGCCTGCTTTCCTCCGCAGGCTTTCAGAATTAAATATTCCCGTATTTTTCGAGATAATCAATATAATCATGCTTAAAATCTTCATCCTTATTTCTAAAGAGCTTTTGATTTTCATGTATGTTCATGTTGCGGTCTATGGAGTCCAAAATACATCCCGAAATATTTGAACAGTGATCTGAGACTCGCTCTATATTATTTAGTAAATCTGACCATACAAAGCCTGCATCTACAGAGCACTCCCCTTTCTGCAAGCGGTGAATATGACGGGTTCTGAGCTGTTCTTTCAGCCTGTCAATAACCTGTTCAAGAGGTTCCGTCTTTCTGGCAGCCTCATAGCTCTTTGCCGCAAAAGCATTATATGAAAGGTCGAGGATCTCATTAAGCGCCGCGCTGATCTTTTTAAATTCTTCCAAGGCCGGAGCAGAAAAAGCAAGTCCTTTTTCCCTCATTTCCTCCGAAGACTCCAAAATATTTACAGCATGGTCCGCAATTCTCTCATAGTCTCCAATCAGTTTCATATACTCAGTTGCTTTTACACTTTCCTCTACACCAGGACCGCTTGAAGTGAGCTTTACCAGATAAGTTCCGATTATATCTTCTAAATGATCAGTTTCGCTTTCAGCGGCTCTGATTTCTTCTGCCTTTCTTTTATCGTAATTAACAATAACCTCCAGACTGCTCTTTAGCGCTTTAACTGAGATATCCGCCATCTTCCTGAGCACGTGCGTGCACTGATTTATTGCAAGTGCGGGGCTTCCCAAGAGTCTCTCATCGAGCTCTTTTACCTGCTCGGGTTGTTTTGCATCAGGTATGATTCTGCATACGAGCTTCTCCAGAAGTCCTCCGAACGGGAGCAGCAAAAGTGTACATGAAATATTAAAAATCGAGTGGCATACAGCAATACCGGGCAGATTTGCAGATTCTGAAAGGATTGCCGGAGTAAGCAACGCCTTTGAAATGCAAAATGCGGTCATCAGCACTATTGTGCCGATTAAATTAAAGCTTAAATGTACCAGTGCTGCCCTCTTCGCATTCTTGCTGGTGCCGATTGAGGAAAGTGCAGCCGTAATGCAGGTACCGATGTTTTGCCCCATAATAATAGGAATTGCAGCACCGTAAGAAACAGCGCCCGTTGACGAAAGAGTCTGCAAAATACCTACGGAAGCCGAGCTTGACTGAATGATGGCAGTAAGAACTGCACCGGCAGCCACCCCGAGAACAGGGTTTGTGAAAGCAATGAAAAGCTGTTGAAATTCAGGAACATCCTTTAGCCCTGTAACCGCTCCTGACATAGCGTTCATGCCGAACATCAAAATGGAAAAGCCCAAAAGAATCAGTCCTGTGTCCTTTTGCCTGCTGTTTTTTTCGGCCATAAACAAAACAATACCTATTAAAGCCAGCATCGGTGTAAACGATGTGGGTTTTAATAGGTTGACATAAAAGTTTTCGCTGTCAATCCCTGCAAGGCTTAATATCCATGCAGTTACAGTAGTGCCGACATTGGCGCCCATAATAACATTTATTGCCTGGCAAAGAGACATGAGGCCGGAGTTTACAAAACCAACAACCATTACCGTTGTAGCGGATGAACTCTGAATTACAGCTGTAACAGCGAGCCCGGTAAACAGCCCTGCTACTCTGTTTGTAGTCAGCTTTCCAAGTAAAACCTTCAGCTTCTTTCCCGCACGTCGCTCGAGAGAATCTCCCATCAGACGCATTCCAAAGAGAAAAAGGCATAATCCCCCGATTAAATTCAATATGTCAAATAAGCTCACGTTTCTTCTCCTTTCTTTTGTTCATCCAAGAAAAGAATAGCTTTTCAACATCAAATATTCTATCAGGGCTTTGTAAAATCCTTGTAAACTGTATTACGCTTTGGGTAAAACAACCGCAAATTCAGTGCCTTCGCCAAGCTTACTGTTTACTTCTATTTGCCCACCATGAAGCTTTACAGCATGCTTTACAATCGAAAGACCCAGGCCGGTACCTCCCACTTCCTTGCTTCGGCTCTTGTCCACGCGATAAAATCTCTCAAAGATATGGACCAGACTATCTTCCGGTATGCCTATACCCGTATCTTTAACGACTATTACGGCGTTATTATTTTTCTCCGTAATTGAGACATTTACACTGCCTCCCATTTTGTTATATTTAATTGCATTATCACAGATATTATAAATAATGCTGTACAGCATCTGAGGAATTCCCTTTACATGAACATCGCTTCCTTCAATTTCAAGATTGATATTTTGTGCTGAAGCAGCAACCTCGAGACTATCCACTGCATTTTCCGCAATGCGGTACAATTCACAGTCCAGTTTTTCCTCGTCGTTGCCATTGTCGAGTTTTGTGAGATCTATAATATCTTCGACAAGCTTTGTTATGCGCATTGCTTCTGAACGTATTTTACCCAGAAACGGCTTAACATCTTCGCTCTTGACCATGCCGTTTTCAAGGAGCTCCGCATAACCTGAAATTGCATGAAGAGGTGTTTTTAATTCATGGGAAACATTAGCCGTAAACTCCTGGCGAATCAGTGCAGTCTTCTCAATCTGTTCTCTATCCCTTTTAATCTCAGCCTGCTGGGACGAGATTCGCCGTAAAAGCGGCTCAACCTCTTTGTATTCCTCCCTGTCATAATAATCCTCCGGATGATCGGGATCTATAGCGTTAATCGGCTTTACTATTGCCTTTGAAACCTTTGAAGCAATAAAAAACGAAAAAGCGAGTGCAATTAATATAACTATGCATATTGGCTGCGCAAATCCTATGAAAAGCGTCCAAATTGCCATCTGTGCAATTGATAGTCTCACAACGGTTCCGTCCGAAAGAGACTTTGCGGCATAAAGCTGCTTTATTGCAAGAGAGCTTGAATACCTCGCTGATTCGCCGTATCCTTCTTCAATTGCCTGTTTTACTTCTTCTCTTTCGAGGTGATTTTCCATCATCGCTTTATCAGCCTCGTTATCGTAGAGCACGCTGCCATCGGCAGCGATCCACGTTATTCTATAATCTTCCGCAGGCAGAGTATTAAAAAAAGCTTCTCCCGAAAGCTCGGCACCCTGTGCCGCAAGTTCTGTTTCATTCTTTAGCTGGCTTTTTTGTAGATGCGTAAAATAGCTGTAGGAAAAGCACATAATAAAAAGTAAGGAGGCCAGAAAAACAGTAATTGCAACTATCCAAATTGAATTGAAAATCTTACTGCTCATCCTTTGCCTCCATTTTATAACCGACGCCGCGAACGGTCTGAATCATCTTGCCTGCTTCGGCTAGCTTGGTTCTAAGCGTTCCTATGTGAACGTCAATAGTTCTTGTTTCTCCGATATAATCCATTCCCCAGACATTCGAAAGAAGAATATCTCTTGTAAATACCTGCCCCGGGCTTTCCATAAATACCTGCATCAGCCTGTATTCCTTTAATGTCAGAGGCACTGTTTTGCCTCCGACAGACACAGAATGCTTACTTTCATCAAGTGTTATTCCATTGTAAGTGTAAATCTTGTTCTGCTTTGGATTCGTACGCCTGAGAACGGCTTTGATTCGGGAAACCATTTCCATCATTCCAAAAGGTTTCGAAAGATAATCATCCGCACCGTTATCTAATGCAATAACTGTATCGTATTCACTGTCCTTTGCTGTCGCCATAACTACAGGAATATCTGCAATGTCCCGGTTTGACCTGATCTTTTTAAGTATCGTAAGTCCGTCTTCTCCGGGCAGCATTACATCGAGAATAATCAGCTCCGGCCTTTTTTCCTGCATGGCAGCCCAAAACCCTTTGTCATCCTCAAAGCCCTGAGCCTCAAAGCCTGAAGCTTTAAGAGTATAAACCATTAAATCTCTTATTGAACTGTTGTCCTCGACGCAATAAATCACTCCTTATCCTCCTGATAGAAATATTATAAAGCGTTAATGTAAAAGAGATAATCACACTATTGTAAAATCTCAGTAAAACTTTTTTATTCGAATGAAATAATCTGCTTTTCCGCATCAACATTTGCGTTTACCCCAAACGGCATTATGCAGTGCGGGGTTGCGTGGCCGATGTTGATGTTGTAAAGGATTGGGAGCTTTGAATTTCCTATTGTCTTTATAAGGACATCTTTGTACTCGTTGTAATATGTCTCGTCCATAGGCTTTCCTACAAGCACTCCCGATATAACATCGAATACACCGGCATTTTTCAGATACAAAAGCGCCTTTTCGTATTTTTC
>AUXO014050571.1_pt1 | contig 10799 bp, 11 predicted proteins | sample 768731 | NCBI WGS metagenome assembly AUXO01 (sample SAMN02715735, study PRJNA202380) | gut metagenome | biome: sheep rumen | host: Ovis aries | place: New Zealand: Palmerston North
TATGCGGGGTTTGACCTGGTTACAATGGACAGACGACGCAAGGCAGAACAGATAAAACATATTAAAGCCATGATTGAGTACTGGAGCAAAATAAAATATATTGAGTACGGATATAAATTTAACTACAAAGGAAAAAGCCTGGAAAGTATAACTATCAACCCACGACCGAAAGCGAAGAAAAAACACAATTAATTACACAATATTTGCTGTATATAATTACACAAGTTATTGCGGATAATGAAGCGGTATAACCTGCACAACATTTTTCAAGGTATCATAGCATTAAACGCTTATAAAAACCGCCTTAAAACGAAAAATAAAGCGTCGTTTTTTTCCCGCTTCATAAGCCCCCGGCGTAAGTGCGGGAAACCTGCGGGGATAACGACCGGCGGGGGATAACCCTTTATATATATGCGTGGCATTTACGTTAAAAGGGGGATATATCGAACACACCCCAGGGCAAGACTTGTGCGGTGCAGGGAACTCCTATAAAAAAGGGATTACTGCTTGTTCAATGCAGACCATACCCGCAAAAGGGGCTGTTTCTCGCGTGGACACTACTAAAAAAAGAATTTTCCCCGCTTCAAAGGGGTTTCAAAGGCAAAGGCGGCAGATTACTTCCGCACCAAAGGGGGCAAGCGAATGAGTAAAATATACCAACCTATAAAGAATAATCCTTACAGGTTACGGGACAGCGTTTATTACGGGACGGTTACAGACATACGGGACGTAGGAAAGTACCTGCAGGGTTGGTACGACGGCGGGTTAGAAGAATACGCCCCAGGCGTTGAAACCATTGAAGCGGTATTGACCGCCTTACAGGAAGTGCCCGAAGAATACCGGCAGATTGTATTTGATAATACGGCATACGAAACGGCATTACCTGCAGAATACCGCAACAAAACAACCACCCTGGAAAAGGCAAAGTACATACAGCGGGTTGCAGAACTGACGGGGCGACCATTAGGGGCACGGGAAATAATACACGTTGAATATGACTGGCGGTAATGATACTTCCACTATACGCCGAAACTGCACGGAAACAGGGAAAACATTTTTCCCCTTAACACGGGGTTAACCCGTGAAAATGCGTCGTAATATTTCCCCCGAACCACAGGCGAACCGTGAGAAAACAAACAAAATATTTACCCCGTAGCGGTCGGCAAGCGGTCGTTTTACGGGGTTATTTTTTACCCTATAGCATGGTTATAGCATGAGAATTATTTACACCTGCCGTTTACACGTTTACATTACACGCCTGCAGATACCTAACCACGCACCCAACACTATAAAAATGAAGCGGGACACGCACACGTCATTATAAGGATTAAAAGATAAGAGGTTGAGGATAGAAGGAAAGCGGGCAGGGCGTACCGTACCGACCGGCAGACGTAAACAATAAAACGACTTCCCCCAAACGGCGGGGGCATAATATAGAGATTGGGTTGTGGGGTGTAGCAAGCGTAAACGAATCGGACAAAACAGGGGGTAGCCTTTAATATTGAAAACCGTAAAAAAATTTTTCAGCATAAAAAGGCGGAACCGTTGAAATATCAACAAAACAACCCGCAAAACCTACAGACATAAAAAGGAATCACGGGTTGCCAAACTTATATCCGCCTAAATATTAGCAGAAACAGCCATGTATGTATACCGTAAGACGGCAGTATGCATATAAATTCAACATTTTCGGGCAGGTTTTCTCCTGTAAAATGATAATAGGGGATAAGGGCGTAGCAATCTTAACCGACCGCCTCAAAACGCAGACAGCCCGCACGCAGTAATTTATCCCCCCGAATAAAAAAATAAAAAAATGAGTACTGGACTTTCGCAGTTATGTTTCCACGAAAGGGGTTAGTTTTTTGGGTACACAGGGTTAGTTTTTTGGGTACACGTTAGGGAATTTTCACGACCTATAAAAAAGAGAATCCCCGCCTAAAAATACCTTGTGTGTAAATCAGCGCATGGACGGCAGGGGACGCCAACCAGGGGACACGGGGACGCCCCCCTCTATGTTTCTTCCACGCAGTACCATAGACCGAAGTGTGAAAACGCTAAAAAAAACATATTGCGAGAGATACGCCAAACCTGGAACAAGTACCTGTTTTTCGGCAAAAGTACAGCGAAAGTATAACGAAAGTGCCGTAAAAGTGCCTAAAAAGTACCGGGGCATGACACCCCATGTTACACCCTGTAAGGCATACAACCGCCCTACTGCACAGAAAAACACACGGCGAACCAATAAGGGACAAATACAGGAGTGATAACGGGGTGAGATTTATATATTTTTTTCGATATACACACGTCGGTCTATACCGCCCTAAAAATAATCATATAAGGGGGGTAGATAAGTTAGGACATAGGGGTAGATATATTAGGACATAGGGGTAGATAAGTTAGGACATAGGGGTAGATAAGTTAGGACACGCAGACACCCAAAAAGTGCCCTTGAAGTCAGTAATACCAACGGTTTCAGCGTTTCGCAAAAAAAAGAATAAGTACTGTAAGTATTATAAGTACTGTAGTAGCGTTTCCGCCCCCGTTGACACGGGGCGAAAACATCAAATATAAAAGGCATATAAACACACAGTTTGATAGAATCAACACAACGAAAACTTATATCCATTTTACAGGAATAGGAAGGGGGCAAACATGGATAGACAACAGGCAATAGAATACATCAACCGGCAGGAACCCGACTACTTACAGCGGGCTAAAAAAACGGGGTATGTGTGCCCCGCCTGCGGGAACGGTAGCGGCAAGGACGGAACAGGGATTACAAGGGACAGGAACGGCGACCAGTTGCACCCGCATTATAAATGCTTCAACGGGGCGTGTGGGCTGTACGCCGACAACCTGGAACTAATCAAAGAGTACTACCAGTTACAGGACTTCAACGAAGCGTTGCAGAAGGGTTGCGAACTGTATGGGGTAACGATAGACGAACGACCTGCAAGCGTTGAACGCAGACCGAACGCACAAAACACAGTTGAACGTCCGACGACCGACAGAAGCGAAGAAAAGCCCACCGAAGTTGAAACAGATTACACGGACGACCTTAAAAAATGGCACGACGCAATACAGGTAGAGGGTAACCCAGGACTATCATATTTACAGGGCAGGGGTATAAGCCTTGAAATGATTGAGCGTTTCCGTATTGGATATTGCGAGAACTGGACGCACCCGAAAGCACCGAACGCCCCGGCAAGCCCACGGATTATAATACCGACTTCACATTTCTCTTACTTGGCACGGGACATTAGAAAAGACATACCCGAACCCGCAAAAGACTACGCCAAAAGCAAGGCGGGACACGTGAGGATATTTAACCTAAAGGCGGTAGAGGAAACCGAAAAGCCCGTATTTATCGTTGAGGGCGAAATAGACGCCATAAGCATTATTGAAGCAGGCGGGCAGGCGGTAGGATTAGGCAGTACGGCATACGTGCAAATCTTTTTAGACGGCATAAAGGGCAAGCGGATAACGCAACCGTTTATTATCGCATTGGATAACGACACGGCAGGGAACAAGGCAACCGAACTACTGGAAAACGCATTTAAGGAACGGGGGATATTGTCTTACAGGTTGAACCCGTGCGGACAGCACAAGGACGCAAACGAAGCCCTAACCGCTTCACGGGACACCTTTGTAAGGGACGTGCAGGAAATCACCGCAAACCCCGCAAAATGGGAGTATGAGCAGGACAACGCAAAACACTATATCAACAGGTTTTTGGATTATATCGACAGCAGTATAGACACGCCTGCAATACCAACAGGTTACAAGATTTTAGATACCTTGTTAGACGGCGGGTTATTTGAAGGGCTGTATGTTGTCGGGGCAATTTCCTCTTTGGGGAAAACCACGTTTATACAGCAAATGGCAGACCAAATAGCACAAGGCGGACACGACGTTTTATATATAAGCCTGGAAATGTCAAGGTTTGAGTTAATGGCAAAGAGCATAAGCAGGCACACAATGTTAAACGCCCTGGACGGTTACGGGAACACGGACGACGCAAAGACCGTAAGGGGAATTTTGAACGGGGCAAAATGGAAGTACTACACGCCCGCAGAACATGAGTTAATCGGGAAAGCCTTAAACGATTACGACCAGTACTCCGGGCACCTATACATACATGAAGGCGTCGGGGACATAGGCGTTGAACAGGTTGCAGAACTGACGCAACGACACATTGATAGCGAACAAAGCAAACCAGTTGTTGTTATAGATTATTTGCAGATACTTGCCCCATACGACCGGCGGGCGACGGATAAGCAGAACACCGACAAGGCAGTATTGGAACTGAAGCGGTTGAGCCGTAAACACAAAATCCCTGTTATAGCAATTTCCAGTTTTAACCGGGACAATTATAAAACCGAAGTAAGTATGCAGGCGTTTAAGGAATCGGGGGCAATCGAGTACGGTAGCGACGTGCTGTTAGGACTACAGTTTGCAGGGGCAGGCGACAAGGGGTTTGACAATGAAGCGGTAGCCGAAGCCTTTGAAAAAGACCCCAGGGAAATCGAACTGAAAGTATTGAAGCACCGAAACGGGCATAGACCGAAGGGGGCGTTTCTGTATGAGTATTACCCGAAGTTTAACTATTTCAAGGAAATATCACACGGCGGGGCACGTGTACCAAAACAGGTTAAAAGCAAAGGGGAAGGGAAATGGGACAATCTGTTATCACAGATAGAGTAAAGGCAATAGCGAAAAACGCCATTTTGAGGGGCGAAAACACGGCGGGCGGGGGAATTATACCCTTACAGGATAAAAAGCCGTCAGAAACAACCACAACACGCCTGCGGGGTATCGCAGAAACCAATACAAAGTTACGCAGGCACTATAAAAGCGTCTTGGACGAATACAGCGAAAACCGACGACGGGCAGGGGAGTTACGAAAAGAGATAGCGACCGGGGCACGGAACGGGGCAGACCTGTTAGAACTGTTCGAAAAATCCGTTAAATGTATTGAGTGCATGACGGGGGACACGGCGTTTTACACAAGCGTTATGAAGAACGTTAAAACCAAATAACAGGAAGTGCAGTAGCCCGTAGAAAAAACGGGTTATTTGCTATTTGTATTAGTGTTTTTTTGGTACTGTTTTTTACCAACCCGCTTCAACGCCCGAAAATATGAAAAGATATGAAAACATTGATTGACAGACGGAAACGGTTAGCATATAATATTGAATAGAAAAAGGCACAAAAAACACACACAAAGTTACACAACAAGTTACACAATAAATTGTCCAATTTAGGGGGTAATAAAATGAACAACATAAGCGCATTAACTCCTATAGGAAACAACGCAGTTGAAGCGGTAGACACCGTAATAGGCGTTACCCTGTTTGACAGTTTTAACGACTTCCTGCACGGTAGCCCGAACACCAAAGCGACATACGAGCGGGCAATAAAACAGTTTGCCAAGTACCTGTATGAAAACGGGACAACAAGACCGAACCGCAGGGACTTGAACAATTATAGAGCCTGGTTGGAAAAGCACACGGACGAAACGGGCAGGGTGATAACACACAAGCCCGCAACAATCCAGTTGTACGTCCAGGCGGTGAGGTTGTTCTTCAAATGGACGGCAAGCGAAGGGCTTTACCCGGATATAGCCGAACACCTGCAGGGGGCGAAGATAGACCGGGAACACAAAAAGGATTATTTCAAGCCCGAACAGGTACGGGACATACTGCAGGGCATAGACCGCACGACCTTACAGGGCAAAAGGGATTATGCAATTATCGTACTGACAGTAACCGGCGGTCTGCGTGATATTGAGGTTTGCCGGGCAGACGTCCAGGACGTTTCAACCGCAGGCGGAAACCCCGTTATATACCTGCAGGGCAAAGGACACGAAGAAAAAGCCCAATACGTTAAAATCCCGATTCAAACACAAAGGGCAATCAATGAATACCTGCAGGCAAGGGGCAAGGTTGAGGCGGACGCCCCGTTATTTGCTTCAATCGGCAACAGGAACGCCGGGGGACGCATGACGACGAAAACCGTTAGCAGAATGATAAAAAAACGCATGGTTGAAGCGGGTTACGACAACCCACGTTGGACAGCCCACAGCCTGCGGCACACCGCCGTAACACTTGCCTTATTAGAGGGTAAACCGATAGACGAAGTGCAACAGTTTGCACGACACGCAAATATTTCAACGACAATGATTTATAACCACGCCGTACAGCGTGAGAACAACGGTTGTTCACAGGCGGTAGCAGACGCAATTTTTTAGCGTCAACCGCTTCATAAATAAAATAGAGCCGTAACACCTGCGACCAAACAGAAACGTTACAGCCCTATAACCCACGACGTAAGCGGGCATTGGCATTATACACCAAAACCGCCCGCAGAACAAAAGGAAGGACGGTTAAAAATGCATTACACACAAGACGGTTATATTGACGCATTTACAGCAAGCGTCAAACTTGAAAACCTGGCAAAGGTTTTACTGTTAATCCACGACGACACCTACGACAGACTTTCAAAGCCCGAACACATCACATCACAGGTTGACGAAATACGCAGGAACATAGAGGCGTTGAGCGTGGTAGTAGACGACATGGAACAGTTGGCAAAGGGATTAGAACTGTTAGACAAGTACGACGGGTAACGATTTTTGAGGTTTTCTAAAAACGGAAAAGGGAAAACGCAGGGGGTAAAAAATTCTTTGCGATTTACGGCACCCCCTGCCGACCTGCCGTTAGATTTGAGCAGGGCTAACCGCTTCATAAGGCAATTACACCTTAAAGGCAGAAAAAGCCCTGTAAAGAGCGTACAGAACGCAGAAGGGGCATAACATGAAAAGGAACATCATACAATCCGTAACGGATTACAAAGTACTTACAGATAACGGGAAAAAGCACGGTAGTTTTTCGATTGAGGACGGACAGGAAATAATTAGCCTGGCGACCGTAGACGGGCAAATTGATTTATACAGGGCAGTAGCATTATCCCTTGAAGCAGGATATGCAATCGGGTACAGGACAGCGCAACGGCACGACAAAAGGGGGCAGGAATGATTGCGGTTAAGTATTGCCCGCATTGTGGCGGGGACGCAGTTTTAACGGCGAATTACAGCCCTAAAACGAAACTGTGGTTTATAAACGTGAAGTGCAAGACCTGCGGGGCAACGGGCAAGTATTACACCCAGGCAGACGACCCCGACGAAAGCGGTTGGAACACGGACGCCTGCGTTGACGCAGTAGAGGCATGGAACAGGCGTTATAACCCTGCATTAGGGGGCGACACCGTTATTATTACTGACAATGATACTAAACATTTCATGTAAGTATATACACAAATCATTACACAAGTTATTACACAATAAGGTACACAAAGAAGGGCGGTTATCATGCAGGGCAAAGTTATTGCCGTAATAGGGCAAAAAGGGGGCATTGGTAAAAGCACTATTGCCGGGACATTAACAACCGGCATTATGAAGCGGGGATATAAAACCTTACTGGTTGAGTTAGACCCGCAGGGCAACACGGCGTTTTGTTTTGGGGCAGACATACCGCAGGACGGCGACGCCAACATACTGGACTATCTTATTAAAGGGAAACCCCTTGAAGAACTGATACAGCACACGGAACAGGGCGACATTATAACAAGTGTTCCGACAATCGCAGGGGCAGACATAGCCCTGTATAAGAAGTTTAAGGATAAGCCCGAACAAATGCAGTTATTGCATACGGCGTTACAGCCTTTGCGGAAACAATACGATTATATTTTTATCGACAACGCCCCGTCGTTATCACGCATGAGCGTTAACGCCCTGGTTGCAAGTACCGACGTAATAGTACCGGCAAAGCCCGAACTATACAGCCTGCAGGCAATAGGACAGTTACGAAATACTATTGAGGGCGTGAAGCGGGGTTACAACCCCAAATTGAAAGTAACCTGCATACTGTTAACGATGTTTGAGGGCACGACCAACCTACACAACGACGTTAAACAAAGCCTGTTACAGTTTGCGGGGGCGTTAGGTACGACCATACTACGGCACCCGATAAGGAAAAGCATAGACATAGCGGACGCACAGAACGAACGGACAGACATATTTACTTACAGGAAGAACGGAAAACGAAGCATTGTAACGTCCGATTATAACAACGTGATAGACGACCTGTTAGAGATATGGAAACGAAAGTAACAAACATACCGAGCAACGTAACAATCAGAACCGCAGAACTGCCCGACGGCGTACACGGTGTAATTACAGCCCTTGAAGCGGGCAGGTATTTAATAATATTGAGTGCGGACGACAGCGAAGAACAACAGCAACGGACGTTACGGCACGAATTGAGGCATTATTATAACGGCGACCACGACAAAGCAGGAACGGTAAACGAAATTGAGTACAACACGCACGTACAGGAAGGAAGGTTAAACAATGGCAAAGAATAAGGCGTATGACCTGGGCGAAATATTAGGCGTAAAGGAATCTGCCGACGCCCCAGGGGAAAAGAAACCCGCACCGAAAGCGAAAACAGCGAAGCCGAAAAAGGCAAAGGGCAAAACCGCTTCAACGCCCGTAACGGATAAAGCGGCACCGTACCGGCAAAAGAGAAACAAACGCCTGCAGGTTGTCATACCGCAAAGCCTGTACGACGCACTAAAGGGCGAAGCGACCGACGCAGGCGTAAGCGTAAACGAAGTTGTAAACGTACTACTGGCAAACGGATTAAAGAAAAGAGGTTGAACAAAATGACAGATACGATAAAAACATACACACTTGCAGAAGTAGCGGAAATCTTAAAGGTTACACGCAGGACGGTCTATAACTACGTCAAAGGCGGCAGACTGACCGCAACGAAGATAGGGGCACAATGGCGAGTAACGGAACAGGCGTTAAAAGATTTTCTGCAGATGCATTAACGTTAATGCGAATTAACATACATTAACGGACATAGAACAAGACATAGAAAAGGGACAGCATGAAGGGGACGAAAACAGGCAACCACAGGGGAAACGATTAAACCGGGCAGGGGCTTATATCCATTACAGGCACAAAAGGGGCTAAAAAACGAAATTAGAGCCTTGAAAAGAAGGGAACTTACCACAATGACAGACTACGAAAAACTTATATCCGAATGTGCGGACGCAGAACAGTTTTTTAAGACCGCCGGGTTTTACCACGTCGCAAGCCGTGCAAGCGAAATAGAAACCCGTAAACTGATTGACACAATAGTTGAGCGTGAGGGGATAGCGGGCGATATGCAGGAACACAAAGAACCTGGGCGTACTTCCCGCACGACTTACACGTCCGACGACGGGCAGATGTTGGGTTATGCAATCCCACGACGGTTTTATAGCATGAAGAACGGACGCCTTGAAATTGATACGGTTGAAGTGTGTTGGTATTCATACGAATACGAGGACGACAATTTCCGCCACCCAACCGAAGAACACGAAACTAAAATACCCATTACCGGGGACGACGAACGCAAATTAAAAGAACTTACATACCTGGCGTACAATGCACAACGGGACTTTGAAGCGGTGAGACGTACCGCCGTTATCAATCTGTTAAAGGCAAAAGGAATAGACGACACCGACAAAGACCTAAAGAACGCCCTAACCGCCTTAACGGATTATGCGGACGAATTAATTGAAGCGGTAACAAAACAGGACGTTGACCGCCTGCAGGACGTACAGCACGACCAAATATTAGCCCTTGAAGGGATAGACGACGACACCCGCAAAGAGTTGATACGGTTTTTCTGCACGAAGTACTACAACGCCGACAAAGCGGCAAAGGCAAAGTATTTAGCCTGCATACATTCAAACTTTGCCAACAACGTACTACTGGCAATCCCCGACGGGTTTTTATTGGACAAATGGGGTATTTATCACGCCAAAACCGAACGCACGAGGGACAGCAAGGACGACACCGAAAGCCTTGAACGCTTAAACCTTGTAAACAACGTCCTGCACACTATACGGAACCGTGCAACCGAATTAGGGCAAAAATGGTTTTATGAGGTTGGCGGGGAATACGTCAAACACGACGACGAAGAACCCGGCGACGACGCAGAACAGTTGCAACAGTTTGCAGATAGTGAAACTGTTATCCAGGACTACACAAGCCCAACGCAACACTTTTTCGGACTAACCAAAACGCAACAGGCAGTATTTGACGAATCTGTGGCGGACGAAATCACAGAACTACCCGATGGGCGGTTAATATTTACCCTTGCCATTTCAAAGACAAATGCTAAAACGCAACGGGCGGTCATGTTGGATATTGCCGACAAGGTACGGGGACTTACGAAGTTTGACAAAAGCGTATTGAACGCCGTTTTTTCAGAAATTGAAGCGGGCAACGAAACGTTTACCAGTAAACAGGTAGCAGAACAGAACCAACAGACCGAAAACCCAACGTCCAATACCGTAGGGGCTTACACCAAAAGCATTGATAAAATGCGGGTTATCCTGCACAAGGTAGACTTGACCGACCACCTTAAACAAAACGGGGTAGATATTGCAGGGCATAAGAAAGTTGAAATTGAGGGTTATTTACTTCCTGTAGAGGCAATAGAAATAACCATGAATAACGGCAAACGGGTTAAGGGATATAGATTAATCAAACGCCCTGTGTTACTGGATTATGCGAAGGACACAAGACAAATACTTGCCGTAGACAATAAAGTGTTGGACGTACCTGTAAACAAAACGGAAAAGATACTTGTTATGCGGGACTATCTGATACAGCAAATAGGCGTTATATATAATCCCCATAGCACGGTAAGCAATAACATTTTGATAAGTACAGTACTGGA
>AUXO015168944.1_pt1 | contig 10799 bp, 2 predicted proteins | sample 768731 | NCBI WGS metagenome assembly AUXO01 (sample SAMN02715735, study PRJNA202380) | gut metagenome | biome: sheep rumen | host: Ovis aries | place: New Zealand: Palmerston North
CGGAGGCATAAGTCGCCTTTACCAATTAGCGGAGTGGTTTGGTCCTTGCGATCTTATTGCCGAACGCGCGCCGCGTAGGCCAAAATGACTGCGCATTTTCGATTTATATCCTTTTATCGCGCGTAGCGTTTTTATCTCATTTTATTTACCATCCTCACGCCCGCGCACGCTTGCGCCCTACGCGTATTATAAGGTACGCACACGCGAGCACCATCAGCGGCCACAATGCATCGCCAATCGGATCTTCCCAAGGCTCACTGTTATCACCTTCGTCCGGTCCGGGCTCATCACCCGGGTTAATGGTTATTCTACGCGGGCCACCCGGATGATAAACAGAAGAATACGTTCCCGGAGTCTCTCCTGTAAGCACAGCTCCTGTTGTTGCAGCCTGCGGCAACATAGAACCACTAGTCTGCATGATAGACGTCGAGCGGAAATCACTACTGGGCTGCTTGGCGAGGCCCTGAGCATTAGCGCTCAGAACACTCACCATTGCTACTACCATCAATAAATATCTCAATGTTTTCATAATTTCAAATAATTTTCAATATTCATTATTCATTAATCATTATTCATTATTGAAATCATTTATTGATTTCTTTAACTCGTTTACCCGTCGCATCATAGATTACTCCATTTTGCTTGATGAACATCTTGTCGTGATAGATGAACTTCGTCGGCCCATCATCCGTCTCATCAATCTCATCCAATCCGGTCGGTGTCTCGTGTGACTCCGGCTTCAAGATGATATTGAGTACCAAGCGTGCATTATTCGTACCCTTAGCGGTCTCAAATTCATAGACATCTTCCAACAGGTCAACCGTACGGCTGGTCTCATAATCCGTCAGCCAAACATGTTCAACCTCGGAATAGTCGCCTTCAACCAGTGCGAAGGTATATTGTCCTGCACTCGGAGCAATGTAGCCAACCGGTATCGGCAACTCAGCCACTGCCTCAGGCAGCGAGTTGAATGCCGTGCGATACTCGCCTACCATCGTGTAAACCTTCAGGTAGTTCTCGTTGACAATTGTCTTCTCTTTATCCTCCATGTCGAAGTCAGCCGAGTAGTCATTGCCTACCGTCAAACCTGCATTGTCCGAAGTACCGTTCGCATCCGTCAACGTAAAGTCAATCATCACTTCACGCTCTTTCATCTTAGTGCGAACTATCGACGGTGCCTTCAGTACCGGACTTCCGGTGAACGTCAGGTTACCATCCAGCTTCGCTTGGATGAAGAACGGATAGAACGACTCTAACTTATAGTTCAACGCACGTACATCCTCGTAGTCATCGTACATCTTCCGCGGAATCGTGACATACTTCACTTCCTCGCTTTCTGTCCAATCCCACGTACCTGTCCAGTGACCATTCTCCATATGCTCTACCAAGTCGCGAACCTCCATGACAGTTCCATCTGCAGCAGAAACTTGGAATGCTGTGAAGTACGGGTTACCGATGAAGTTCCAGCCCTTGTTGTTAGCTGTTACGTTCTCATCGTTAAAGCCCCAGGCCTTAACAGCCGGCGTACACTCACCTTCGTTCGTCCAAGCCGTTCCTTGTAACAACGGCATTCGCAGAATACCTATCGTACGACCATTCATCGCGCCTGCATTACGCGGCTTGATAGACATCTCATAACCGACGCCACGCAACAGTTTGCTTCCGCTGATGTTGACCCATCCGCTTGACTTCGGCGTCTGTGTACGACCCTTACCGCTGTACTGCTTCAGCCAGATCGTAGCGTCATCACCGCCTTCCTCATTCGTCATACTTCCCAAGGTTACATCTTTCGGCACAGCCATCATGTAGTAACGACGTTTGTCGAGATACAGGTCGTAGTAAACACCGTTACCATCTTGCTGAACACCGTCAATCGTGATATCCTCATCTACCTTCATCTGCGGCAGACGGTAATCTTTCTCTGCATCCAGCCAACTGAAACCACCACGCAGGTAGATATTTCCGAAGCCGATATTGTTCGTGATCTCAGCCTTACCACCCGGATAGATGAACAGGTTAGCGAACTTACCTTGTGCCGTTCCGGTTGTCAGCTTACCTCCGCTGCGGATGATTACATCTAATCCCTTCGCAATAGCGCGACCTTCTGTAATCAGTGTCGAACCATCTCCTCCGGCAGCATACGAACTCAATTGAGCCTCTGTCTTCGATGCCGTTACAATCAACGGAATAGCAAATACAACCTGTTTCGGTGTACTCGTTTCCTTCATATTCAGCGTTAACGTCTTAGCCGGGTTGTCTTGCAATGCACCTACACCGGTCAACTTGTAGATATCACCGCCAAGCGATGTACAAGTTACTGTCGTCTGCTCTGCTGTTCCGATACGAGCCTTAAACGTTCCGGATGCTACCGTTCCCGCATTTGCGTACTTAACAGCAATCTGGTCGGTGCCCCATTCCATAATGGTCACATCCGCTGTCGCAGTTTCTATCAACGGCATGATATATACCTCCGCTTGACCATTACTACTTCCGTACGTACCCCACTTGCTACCCCACAGGCGCAGGTTATTCGTGTTATTCGTCTGATCGGTAGCTAAGGTATAAACAAATTCTCCGCCTACTTCTGTGGTCGTTACAATCCACTCGTAACCAGGATCGTTGTCGAAGTAATCTCCGACTTCATCGATAGCACCCGTACCATCACTGATCGTATTCTTCGATGCACTGTTATTCGCCCACAGAGCCTTATCGCTATTGCCGGCAAAACGCAGACGGTCGCCATACAATGCGCTCGGAGAGGCTGCTGTGGCGGCTCCCCAACGGTCATTAGCACTGTTCACTACCGCCGCAGACCATAACTTATAGCTTACGGTCGAAGGACCGGATGCTTTATTCACACCGTCAGCAACAGCCACACTTACCATCACCGGAGCCGGGTTGCTTGCGCTGGCAATGTTTGCCGGCAGAGCCTGATAGGTATTACCTACTTTCGCAACAATTGCTACGGCATTCGGTAAATTACGAACTTTGACTATTCCGGAAGCAGTCTCTTCAAAACCGTCGCATTTAATGGTAACATTCTTTGAGGAGATTGCTCCGTTTGTTCCGGCTGCACTCGGCGCGTAACTAACATATACCTCTTGCTGATCCAACGGAGCAACTAAGGTATGCGCCGCATCGGCGTTTGTCAACTCAATGAAACGCGTACCATCGTTCTTCCAGAACTTCAAATCCGTTCCTTCGAGCGACACTGCGTGACCGCTCAAAGCACCCGAAACAGTAACTTTCAACTTCTTGGTTGCCATTACATTGATACCATAGCGAGAAGTAATCAATGCCGGGGCTCCATCTTCCGTAACTAAACCGAGATCCACACAAGCGAAAATCAAATTCTCATATTCCTTCTCCGACCATTTGGCGTAGATAGTCGTATTTTCGGTTATATTGGAACTGAAGTTCCACTCATGCCCGTCGCGGCAAGCCGCCTCATCGTACCAACCTTCAAACTTATAATCGATGTTCGTTGGATCCGGAGTCGGGCGGGCAACAGGCGTACCATTCTCCACGTCACGAGTGAAGTTATCGCCTTTACCTTGCAGGTTGAATTCCACAGTACGAACAACTGCTAACCAATAAGCGTACAATGTGGTCGGGGATGTTGTGCAAATCCATTTACCACCAGAGATAAAGTTTGTAACTCCGTCTGATACATTTTCCGCTGCAAACGAACCATCACTATTCAACACTTTGGTCGTATGGCCTGCCTCCGCGTAGTAACCTACCAGATTAAATCCGTCGTACGTAGCGTGTGAAATGGTCGCCAATGCCGTAGCATCGTATTTCACCGTCGCTGAACCATCGTTCTCACCACCGTTAGCCGACAATTCCAACTCAATTGTATTCGCAGTCCACTTCGCATATAAATCAACGACGTCGCCATTAGTACTGCTTAAATTACTTACGTTAGCTCCATCAGCATGGGCTACGACGCCGTTTTCGGCTAGCGCCCAACCGGCAAATGTATAACCTGTTCGCGTATATGTATTTGTCGTCAAGTTTTGAGCTACTCCGTAGGTAAAGTTTTGATTAGCCATATCTGCACCGCCTGTTCCACCATTACGGTTAAAACGAACAGAATATGTATTCGCGCCCCATTGCGCATAGAATGTAGCATTGGCACCCACACTATTATAGGCGGCTCCATCGCTGTACACTGTTCCCGTTGAAGCATTATTCAAACGCCAATTCGTCAATGTATAACCAGTGCGACTGAAACTGACGCCATCACCTACGGTAATATTTCCACCGGCATCTACATTGGTAGTCGTTGTCGTACTACTACCATCATTCTTGTCATAAGTAATCGTATAACGTTGCAAGGTCTTAAACGTGATAGCGGTACTGTAGCCGTATGCTGTTCCGTTATATGCATATGCACGAATGTAGTAATCGGTATTGGGCGTTAAACCGCTGAACGTTTTTTCGCTGAATGCTGTATTTAATGTCTTATCTCCTGTCCACTTATCTTTCTTAACCGCATCAGAAATAGTCACTCCACTGCTTGTGCCAATTACAAAACCATATTCTGTTATGTTTGCACCACCTTTATTGGTAATAATACCACCGGCAACGGTCACACCTCCGGAAGTGATAGAACTGGCCGTCAATTCCTTTCCGCTTGTATTGTGCGATAATGTCGGAGCGATCGCGCTTACATTAATGAGATAGGATGCCGTCATTTCGCAGTATTCCGCTGTACCTTCCGCGGTAGCAGTAATACGCGCGGTACCCGCTGTCGAACCAATAGTCACGGCGCCCGTGTTCTCATCTACGCTGGCTACGCTTGGATTATTTGAACTATAAGTGATAGTTTGACTGGTAGAACTTGCGCTATAGGTGGCCGAAGCAAGATTGGTAAAACCACTTCCATTTATATCTCGCGCATATGGCCCCGCATTTGCGAATGCTACTGTAGGATTGTTACATGTCACTTCAACGAAATGTGCAGTGATAGTCCCTGTAGTAGAACCATGAGCATCATAAATATAGAAATCTGTCTCAGCGGCAGATTCATCATCGAACAGGTAAGTGTTATCAGCGCCACTATATGACCAGTAGTCAAACGCATAACCGGAATTCGGAGAGGCTTCTAAGGTGATTACTTGACCCTCTTCTACGGATATAATCGTCTCTCCCGTAGATGTAGCAGCAGAACCGTAGGATGATGGAGTAGCAGTAATTGTAAGTGTTACCCACGATTTATACTCACTACCCGGACGAGTTGTGTAATCACTATTGTTATATGCTGCATATAACTCTAAATTAGAACCAGCTGTAGGGGTGTTGCTACTCCACAATAATTGGCTGTAAATACCGGTTGCATTGCTCGGATAAACATTCGACTGGAATTCAATCTTTGACCAAGCACTCATGAATGTATAATCTCCCTTTGTTGGTAGGCCACTATAGGGTAAGGAAGTACTGGATGAAACTGTACTGAATATTTCATACATTCCCAAACTATTGTTCCATACTAATAAGGAACAACTTCCGTCATCTAATACAACACGAACAGCATTGAAACGAACCTGCTCACTTACATCTGCTAAGAAGTAGACTGTTTTGGCGCTTCCTTCCCAATAAACTTCATCACCTTTGTACGTTACTGTTCCTGCTGTTCCAGACTTGTGTTTCAAATGGCTCGCATAAGACGAGTTTACGCAGTGAACAACTACGCGCCTGATATTATTAGTACTATGCGCAATGTTCATGTTACTACTAGCATTAATGCGATAGTAACCATTAGATGCCTGCAAATCTGCGCCACCAGATGAAATTGTCACACCATTTTTCGTTAACGAAAGAGCAGTTGCGCCTTTATCTGTCGTGTAGTGGAATGTGACAGCACTTCCCCACGCACGCGCGCTCGTTCCTATTACTAATAGTACTGCGCATAAATATTTAATATACGTTTTCATATTCGTAATATTTGTAATGATATTCGTTTTCATAATGAATCTCCTTTCAAATTTTCAATTTTCAATTCTCAATTTTCAATTCGTTTCCGAATATCATTTTTCAACACCCCATACGGCGTACCATGTTACACCCGTTGCTTCAACCTTCGTACCCGGAGCAATAACCTTGTTCGAGGCATCGCCGGTCTTCAGGTCATCAATCATATCCACCCGCCTTCCGGAAGCATAGGTCGCTAAGTCGCTTGCCTTGATCCAACCTATCAGTCGACGTGTTGTTCCATCCGCACATCCGTTGTCTGTTGAGAACGTTGCCTCCGTCGGCAGAATAATACCATTTCCCACATCCTCCAATCGCTGTGCCTCACCGCTGAAGTTACCATTTACGGCATCAACGAATTTATCGATCGTCTTCACCAAGACATTCACGGTTGCCGTCTCGTCGCAGTAGTTAGTCGATCCCATTTCTTGTGCAATCGTAATCTGCCAAGAACCGGTCTCTTTTGCGGTAATCTTCTTGTTCGCGATATCAATCTGACAACGATCTGTTTGAGAAGCATTCCATGTATTCGCACTATGATAATCCGTCTTAATACGTTTGGTCTGCGACCATGTGATATCTTCAGTCGTATTGCTACTCTGGAAGTTACAATCAATCGTTACTGCCGCAGTTGCACTTGCCAAGTCTTCTCGAACAATCACATATTCCGTAACCGGACTTGCTTGTGTACCAAACGTCAATCCAGCATCATCACAACAAGCTGTTCGATAACCCTCATACGTCGTCGTTGAACCGGTGTAGAAGATTTGAACCGACTTGATATAAATAGAGTTCTTGGTACAAGTTACAGCTATCTTTACGGCTCCATCTAAGGCCGAGCTCGGCGGCGTAAAATCAATTGTTCGATCATCGCGACCGTCACCGGTGGTTCCTAAAGTCACCGATGTATTTCCGTATTCTGTATCTCCTACCTTGATTTGAATCTTTCCAGCTCCGTCTGATTTGTTTGTACTATAGGTTACAACTACTTTCGTCACATCGTCATAACTGCTCTTTGTGGTTGCATTAGCGCCGGTGTATGTCTCAGTTACTTTTACACCACGGTTGGAAGTGAGCTCTGCTCCTGCTTTTCCACTTGTCCATGCACTCTCGTCATCTGCCCATGCATTGCTTGTAAATGTATAAGTCCTGTTCGTCGCTGCTGTAGCACCTGTGTTTTCTTTAGCGAATACAGCATAGAACGTAACGTCGCCTGATATTTCCGGAGCGTATTCAACTTCTTCAAACATGCCTTCAGGTACCACATCTTGTGCCGGCATCACTTTGTTCGGGCTCCAGCCCATGAAACGTCCCTTGCCGGAACCGATACAAGCATCCAAAGTGTTATTCGCCGGAGCAGTCGGTAACGAAGCCAAATAACCTGCACACTTCGTCACCTCCGTCGTGCTCGTCGTGGCGCCATTATTTGTATCCCATGTTACCGTATATTTCGGACAATCAGGTGCCGTTGTATACGCGCAACTTGTGCGCTTATAAAGGAATCCGCTATTGGTCTCTGATTCTGTTGTCACACCATAATCGCCATCAGTTGCACCCCAATAGAGCATATTAGTGGTGGTCGTAGCATCTGTCAGCTTAAATGCATCCACATATCCTTCTCCTCCGTCGATAACCGTAAACGTCAAATGTTTATCAGTTTCAGCTTGAACAATCGGATTGCTTGTGGATGATAAGTCTAAGTATTTTTCTACTGATTCATTATAGAACAAGCCACTAGCCGCAGTACCTGTGAATTTCCAGATGGCATTTACCGGAGGATTAATAACATAGAAGATCCCTCCATACGCAGGCAGATAACCATTGACCGTAAGATCATAACCATCCAGATCATTTCCAACTGCAGCACCAGTCATTGCAAACTCATGATCGTTATAAGTACCTCCGTCCATAACCTTAGTAAGTACATAATAGCTATTTTCCGTCAAACCCTCCAAAGTCTGAATCATAGCGAACTCATCTTTCTTATATACTGCATGCAGCGCCGTTCCATCTTCATAAGCCAGATGAACCGGAGCATCGGCAGGGAAGAGTTTTGCTGGTGCACTACTAGCTGCGTAAGCCGCAGTAGTCCATCCTACGAACGCCCAGCAACTGCCGCAGTCCGTCGGAACCTCTGCTGTAGGCAATGCTACATTAGAGTTCTGACCGGCTACTGCGCTCGCACCCGTCGGTACATTGAATGTCAATGCCACATACGAAGTGGTAAATGTGCCACTTGACCATGGACTATTATCATCGCCGGAACATACGCGGCGTACCTTATAGTTATATAACGTATTGGACAAAAGTCCGGATACAGTAGCACTCTTCGTTGTTCCTGTGCTGGTAAAACCGCTCGTCGGTTCAACAGCACCATCTGCCCATACTGCGTACTCATAATGGTCAAGTGTACCTGCTTTACCAGCATCAGTCCAACTAATAGTTGCACCATAAGCAGTAATACTGCTCGGACTATTCAAATCCGGAGCACCGCATGTCACTGCCGCACACATTGTACGGTAGTTCTCGTACGTATAAGCAGTCCAGTAAGCATGCAATGTCGGACTTCCGTCATATACCCAGTTTCCACTGGCATCTACATATGACGTTCCTCTGATCCATGCACCGTTTCCGTCAATCACCTTTGTGCCCCCACCTCCTGTTGAAGTGTAATATCCGCGGAAGTCGTTTCCTGCGTAGGTCGGCACAGCCACATTGGTGGTCAAGTTCGTATTTGCATTGTATGTCACGCTCTTACTGCCACTGCCGCCGCTACCGGAACCGTCATTCAACGTCACAGTGTAGTTCTTGGCTGTCCACTTGGCATACATCGTCACAGCGCCGTCTTTTACCCACTGATTACTGCTGTTCGTCCATGCTACGGCACTAACCGTCACGCTGGCTTTTAACGCACCACTTGTGTTGATAACCTCGGTACCCGTTCCGTCATCGCCGCTCCAGTAACCGCCGAATGTATAACCGGTCTTCGTTGGAGCAGTATAACTGGTGAGCGTACTGGAATTATAAGTTGTCGTCACACTCTCCGAGCCCGTCGTTCCACCTTCACGATCCAGTGTGTTGCTATACGTCTTCGCGACACCTGTCGCCGTAATAACAATATTTCCTGTAATAGTTGCTGTGAAGGTAAAAGCACCATTTGTGCTGTTATAGGTATAGTGGGTGTCTTTTGTTAGAGTTGATCCGCCCATTGTCACCGTGATGCTCGTTGGTAAATTATAACCCGTATTTGCGGAAAGCGTGCGATTAAGCGCCGTCGTGGCACTTCCTGTATAAGTGAACGAACTCGGGAATGCACTATTCGGTGTCACATTTGTCAAGGTTGCAGTAACACTATATTCATCCGGCGCCCACTGTGCTGTCAAAGCGATGTTTCCGGTGATATTTTGCAACGTAGCTTGATCGGCAATATCATCTCCAGCATTAACCGTTGCTCCGCCGATCTTGGTCGCCACATCCGCGTGCCATGCACTAAAATGGTAATTGCTCTTCTCGAATGTATTTGCCTTCAATGCTTGATTGGTATTACAAGCAATACCAGTATGGCTGGTCATCGTTCCTGTTCCTGTTCCCTTATCAAACGAAACGGTATAAGTCGGTGCCACATAAGCCGAACCTGCTTTTGTCGCCGTTCCCACTTTACCAGAACCCCAACCGGTAATCTCGTATGTGTTCGTCCCGCCAATCTCTTGACCGGTTACATAATTATATACATTGTCATTAGTTCCCCATTCGCCTAAAGGCAATGAAGTACCGGCTTTGCATCGTGCAAAAGAGATATGTGTTGTTCCGTACGGAGCATCAGCGACCAAGTACTCGTCGCATACATTACCGGTCATCAAGATGTCTTCAAACTGATTTGTTCCGTCAATATAGCAGTGTGCATAAACGATACAATTTCCACTGCGCCAGTCTTGATCGCTCCATGTGGTCTTTAACGCAATGGGCGTCGTCGCTCCCGCAGTCCAATAGGCCGTTAGTTCCTTATCCGTTGTAAATGTTCCGGTAGCAAAATTCCATGTACTACCTCCGTCTTTCCATCCGCTCAACTGATAACCCAATCGGTCATGACTCATATCGCCGATTACCGGCGCTGTTGCGTGTCCGGTTGATACTACTACACACTGATCATCCGGATCTGTCACTCCATCCGCAGTCGTGTTCTTGTCAAACGAAACCGTTATTTTTTGGGCGTACGTAGTCCAAGAACCGGTGACACTACTTCCCGTTCCACCTGTTATCTGATAATAGTTCTTATCCGCAGCCAAAGTTAAATTACCCGTTTCATTCCAGCGATTGTCAAAGTTCACTACTGGATCAACTTGCACAGGATCTAAACGGACAAACTTCATATTGCTATAGTCCGTTGGGAACACGCACGTATAAATTTTATCCTCACAATCCGTTTGCTCTGTCATAATCTTCGTAAATCCGGTCTTAGGATCTGCGTTCCAGTAGTACGCGCAGAAGTTCGCATTAGATCCAGCCCAGTTATCATTCACTTGCAGATAAATCTGCTTCATCGTGAACGCAGTACCTTTTACCCAACTACTTAAACTGCTGTTGTCTGCACTACATTTTGAGCGCACCCACCAGTTGTAGGTTCCGGCTGCATTGCAAGGAATATTGGCAGTTGTCGTCCCTGCCGAAACTGAAATTACGGTATAGTCTCCACTCGTGGAATACACATTATCCGCAGGGTCGGTTGATGTAGCTGTCGAATAAGCAACCAAATATCCATTCGCAGGAGCACTTGCCGGTGCCGTCCAACTTACCGTCTGACTGCTCGCATTAATCGACCCTTT
>AUXO018153725.1_pt1 | contig 10799 bp, 4 predicted proteins | sample 768731 | NCBI WGS metagenome assembly AUXO01 (sample SAMN02715735, study PRJNA202380) | gut metagenome | biome: sheep rumen | host: Ovis aries | place: New Zealand: Palmerston North
TTGCCACACATTCCCAACTATCAGGAAGGTCCTTGGTTCTACAAGCGTAATGGACATTATTACCTCGGCTTTGCCTCCACCTGTTGTCCTGAGGCCCTGGGCTATGCTATGAGCGACTCTCCCACGGGACCATGGGAATGGAAGGGTTATATCATGAAACCGACCCCGCGTGATCGTGGTAACCATCCTGGGATCTGCGACTACAAGGGACACTCGTATATCTTCGGACAGAACTATGACCTGATGCACTTAGAGACCTTCATACATCATGAGCGCCGCAGCGTGTCGGCGACAGAGATCACCTATCATGCTGACGGCACCATCGAGGAGGTACCCTATTGGCTCGACCAGCAACCCATGAAACAACTGCACTGGCTCAATCCCTACCAGCGTGTGGAGGCTGAGACGATGGCATGGGGCTTTGGACTGAAATCTGCTAAGATGGGAATTCCTAATACGGGTGTCGTTGCCGATATGCCTGCGTCTACTGGCAGACGGAACATGTACATTTACGACCTGAACGATGGTGAGTATATCCGTCTGCGAGGTGTCGATTTCAAGAAGGGCGCCAAGCAGTTCTGTATCACTGCCGCTTCTACAGGCAGCTGTGCCATCACCCTCCGTCTCGACAGTCAGGATGGTCCCGTCATCGGCACAGCCATCATCAAGAGCACCAGCTCCGTCGAGAAATACAAGTCGTTTAGCGCCAAGGTGAAGGATGCCGCAGGGGTTCACGACCTCTATCTCTGTTTCGAGAATACACAAGGAGACACCCGTCTCGACTGGTGGGAGTTTAGATAGTACTATGACCCTTCTTAGTAAATTCACTGAATTTAGTCGGTAAATTCACTGAATTTGGTAAGTAAATACACTGAATTTACTCAGTAAATACACTGAATTTACTTTGAAGGGGCTGTTTACTATCAAATATCTCTGCTAAGACTTGGTCGTATCTTCTTTTTTCTTTATCTTTGCAGGGCAATGAGAAGACTAAATATCCTTTCCCATAAGTCTTTCTCCATCAGGCTCAGCCTATGGATCGTGGCATTCGTCGCACTGCTATTCGTCGCCAATGTCGTGATCATGTTCTATTTTGCGCATCAGGCGATCAAGGAGGAAGCACTGGCAAGGGCAGAGAAGACAGTAGACGCTGCCATCCTCAGCATTGATAACTTATTGTCTTCCACAGAGACGGCTGTCAATAATGTACATTGGGGTATTGAGCATCATATCAACCAACCCGACGCGCTGGCAGCGTATTGTCAGGAGTTTCTCCAAAGCAACCCGACCATCGAAGGATGTGCCATTGCTTTCCTGGATGGGCGGGAAATGGTGTATTATTATCGTAAGAACAAACAGATTGTCAAGGGTGACCATTTCGGGACAGCCCCTCTGGCACAACAGGAATGGGTGGAACGACCCGTCAAAGAGGGGCATGCCGTCTGGACGGATCCTCTCGTCGACGAGACCATCTATCCTCATCCCATTATTTCCTATAGTATTCCCATCCATGAAAAGGGTCGTATCATTGGTGTTATCGCAGCAGACATCTCGCTCGTCTGGTTGTCAAACAAGATAGAGCACAATATGATACTCCCCAACTCCTCTTTTGCGTTGATGAGCAAAAACGGGTCCTTTATCATCCATCCAGACAGTACGATGCTGAAGCCAGGTAGTGTGAGCCAGACATTGGAAAAAGCTCCCAACGAACAGTTAAAGCAACTGGCACAGTCGATGATCGCAGGAGAGAGCGGATACATCTATGCTGATTTCTACGGCTATCCCAGCTATATCTTCTACAAGCCCTATAAGAACACAAGGTGGAGTATAGACTATGTCTATTACGAAGGACAGATTTTCGCAGGCTATTACTACCTGCAATTCTTGATGATGCTGATAGGCATCATAGCACTTATCGTGCTTTTCTTCTGCTGTTTCCTGTTGGTAGAGCGTATCATCCGACCACTTCGGGAACTCGACGGAGCTGTTCAACGGTTGACAGCGGGAAACTATGACGAGCCTATTCCCACCTCCCACCGCTCTGACGAGATAGGACACTTGCAACGGGCGTTCCACGCCATGCAGTTGTCGCTGTCAAAATACCTTCATGAGATCAAACAGCAACAATTGGTACTCTCCGAGCATAACAAAGCCTTGCAGGTGGCTCATGACCATGCACAGGAGGCGAATCGTATCAAGTCGACCTTCCTCCAGAACATGACAGACCAAATGGTTAAGCCGTCAGAAACCATCAGCTGTATCGTGGAGACCATCCAACAGAAGCATCAGCAGCTCAACAAGGATGACATCACTCAGATGACCGAGAAGTTGGATGACAACTCGAAGGCAATTACCTCCATGCTTACCCGGATACTTGAGATATCAGAAAAGAAAAAAGAAGAATAGTCTATGACATACCCCTTCCAACATATCCGACAGTCGCTTGCCAGCAAACTAAGTGTTGGTATCCTGCTCCTTGTCATCGCAGGATTCATGGGCACTCTGGGCTTTCTGTTCCATCGGTCACGTCAGTTAGTCAAACAAGAGGCTATAGAACATGCGGAGCGGATATTGGACAACACCTCGCTGCGGGTGACGAAATATCTGCAGGAGGTGGAGGTCGCCACCAACACGATGGAAGGACTGATCCTTCGGCATCTGACACCAGACTCCTTGCTGGAGTACACACACCGTATCGTAGCAATAAATCCCCATTTCAACGGCTGCTCTATCACGATGGAGCCAGAATTCTTCCCACAGTATGGACGATATTTCTCGGCTTACTCTGTCAGAAACGGCGATTCCATCACTACAGAGAGGGAGGGTGAATACGAGTATTTCGAGAAAGTATGGTATGCGACCCCCAAGAAAAAAGGAGAAGCCTGCTGGGTAGACCCTTATGACGACTACAACGAAGGGACCCTGTCGGCTGACCAGATTATCGTCTCCTATTGCAAGCCCCTGTATACTGCCGAGCATCACTTTGTGGGAGTCATTGCCACAGACCTCTCACTACCTTGGCTCTCTCATATGATATCCGCGGAGAAACCTTATGAGAACTCCTATTGTGTGATGCTGGGCGAAGACGGTCGTTACTTCGTGCATCCTGACTCCACCAAGCTGCTCACAAAGACCATCTACTCAGATACCGACCCTACAAAGAATACGGATATCATCACCCTGGGTCATGAGATGACCAGTGGTAAGAAAGGAATCCTGGAGGCCAATATCAACGACCAGAAATGCTATGTCCTCTACCGTCCACTGCCACAGACCCAATGGAGCATCGCCATCGTCTGTCCGGAACACGACATCTTCCATTCCTACTACCGTTTTATCTATATCGTCATTCCATTGGCAATTATCGGACTCCTGTTGATTCTCCTCTATAGCAGAAAGACTGTCGCCTACTTCATTGCCCCACTCAACCAGTTGTCGCGACAGGCCCGACATATCACCAATGGGCATTTTGATGAAAAGGTGCATGTCATCAAGCAGAAGGATGTCATCGGAAGGCTCCAGACCAACTTTGTCGCCATGCAGAAGTCTCTCAACGAGCATGTCAACAACCTTCAGGAAGTCAATGCCGAAACGGAGCAACGCAACGAGGAACTGATACATGCCCATCAACTGGCGGAGGAGGCTAGCAGACAAAAAACGGCTTTCATCCAAGACATGCTGCACCAGATACGTACACCGTTGAATATCATCATGGGCTTTGCACAGGTGATTCGTGACGATTACGAGAATATACCACAAGAAGAAATTGCCAGTATCACCAACACCATGAAACAGAATGCCAACCACATCAACCGTATGGTGGCTATGCTGGTTGACTCGTCCTCTATTGACAGTGAGCAACACATTGCTATGGATGACGTACTGAAGTGCAACGATTTCACAAGAGAAGCTATCGCTATCTGCGACTCCCGAATGACAGATATCCCTTGTATGATAACGCTGGAGACAGAGGTCCCTGACACACTGACAATCCACACTAACCAGAAACTTCTGAGCAACGTGATGAACGAGTTGCTCTACAATGCCAAGAAATTCACGGCTAAACAAGCCGAGGAAGGAAAGGTCTTGGTGAGGATACAACGAGATGACAGCCATGTGCGATGGCTGATAGAGGACAACGGACCTGGTATCGCCGCAGATAACCAAGAGAAGATCTTCACTCCTTTTTCCAAACTCGACGATTTCAACGAGGGACTAGGGCTGGGGCTTCCTCTCTCCCGTCAAACGGCCCGTTTGCTGGGTGGAGAGCTTACCCTGGACACAACATTCACTACAGGCTCACGCTTCATCCTGGAAATTCCCCTGACAGATTTCTGATCCTGTTACATTTCCAAAACTAATTGATACAAACAAGTATTCTTTTTCTTACATTTGTTTGTATCTTTGTAACCAAATTCATAATAACTAAACCAACATATCATTAAAACAATGAAAAAAACAATTCACCTGACTTTGATGCTCGTGATGATCTGCGGCATCGCTAAGGCACAATGGGGACAGGCTCCTGACCCCAATGCCGGACTGGGTATGAAGGACACCTACAAAGATTATTTCTCCATTGGTGTCGCTGTTAACCAGAGGAACGTAGTAACACCAGAGCAAATGGCACTGATCCAAAAGGAGTTTAACAGCATTACCGCTGAGAATGACATGAAACCCGTCTCCGTACACCCCAAAGAAGGCGTATGGAACTGGGGGGGGGCTGACAGCATTGCCAATTTCTGCCGTGAGAAAGGCATCAAACTGAGAGGACACTGTCTGTGCTGGCATTCTCAGTTTGCTGACTGGATGTTCTACGACAAAAAGGGGAAGCCCGTGAAGAAAGAAGTGTTTTACGAACGTCTTCGTGAGCATATCCATGCAGTAGTCAACCGTTATAAAGATGTAGTATATTGCTGGGATGTCGTCAACGAGGCTATCGCAGACCAGGCTTTCGGATGGCCAGGACATCCTGCTAACCCATACAGGGAGAGTACTGCCTACAAACTCTGTGGTGATGAGTTTATCGCCAAAGCTTTTGAGTTTGCCCATGAGGCAGACCCCAATGCGCTGCTATTCTATAATGACTACAATGAGTGCGACCCCGGCAAGCGTGACCGTATCTATAATATGGTAAAGAAAATGCAGGAACAGGGTGTGCCCATCCATGGTATTGGTATGCAAGGACACTACAACATCTATGGTCCCTCTGAGGAAGATATTGATGCTGCGATTACCAAATACGCAGAACTGGTGAAGCATATCCATGTCACAGAACTTGACCTACGCACCAATACCGAGCAGGGCGGACAGCTCCGTTTTTCACGAGGAGAGACGAAACCACAGGCTCCTTATATCGCCACGCTACAGGAAGATCAGTACAACCGCATCTTCCGTATCTTCCGTAAGCATAAGGACGTCATTGACTGTGTCACTTTCTGGAACCTCTCCGATCGTGACTCATGGCTGGGTGTGAACAACCATCCCCTGCCTTTCGACGAGAACTACAAACCCAAGAAGTCCTATCTAGTCATCAAGAACTTTGATACGAAACTCGATAATTATCAACCTAAGGAGGATTTCCGTCCTAATGAACTGAACCAACACGGACAAGAGTATCCTATGGTGAACTCTGAAGGTTTTGCACGTTTCCGCGTGGTGGCTCCCGATGCGAAATCGGTCATTGTCAGTCTTGGTCTTGGCGGTCGCGGAGGTACCGTACTGCGTAAAGACAAAGATGGAATATGGACAGGGACGACAGAAGGACCGATGGATGAGGGTTTCCACTACTATCATTTGACGATTGACGGTGGTACGTTCAATGATCCTGGCACACATAACTATTTCGGCTCTTGCCGATGGGAAAGCGGTATTGAGATTCCTGCCCACGACAAAGATTTCTATGCTTGTCGCATGGATATTCCTCATGGCAACGTACAACAGGTACTGTTTCCCTCTAAGAGTACAGGTACCACGGCACGTGCTTTTGTCTACACACCTCCCACGTATGGAAAAGACAAGAAGGAACGTTTCCCTGTTCTTTATCTGCAACACGGATGGGGTGAAGACGAGAATGCATGGAGCAACCAAGGACATGCCAACCTCATCATGGACAATCTGATAGCTGATGGTAAGATCAAACCTTTTATCATTGTTATGACCTACGGACTGACCAACGATATCAAGTTTGGCACCATCGGACAATTCACAGCCAAGGAGTTTGAGACTTTATTGGTTGATGAGCTGGTACCTTATATTGACGCAAACTTCGCCACCAAAGCAGACAAGTGGAATCGTGCGATGGCTGGTCTGTCAATGGGAGGTATCGAGACAAAACTCATCACCTTGCGCCGTCCAGAGGTCTTCGGCTACTGGGGACTGCTGAGCGGCGGTATCTATATGCCTGACGAAATCAAGGATCCCAAGGCTGTGAAGGCCATCTTCGAGAGTTGCGGTGAAAAGGAGAAAGAGTTGGCCGATAATATCAAGGTTAGTTATGATGCCTTGAAAACAGCAGGCTTCAATGTAGATAGTCTTGTGTCAGAAGGCACAGCCCACGAATTCCTCACCTGGAGAAGAAGCCTGTATCAGATGGCACAACTGCTATTCAAGTAAGACGTATGAAAAAACTATCTTGACAATCCACTTAACCATTTGTGTGGCTGCCGCTATGGCAGCCACATTTTATTAGCAGGATGACGAAGACATTTCGCCCCACCTGTCATGCCGGGATTTCTTTCTTTTCTATTAAATAACTATCGAAAAAATTGCAGAATTGGCAAATAATGTTTATATTTGCACAATTGGCAACCAATATTATGTAATTATGAAGAAAATTATAATCTTTTTCGCTTGCATGCTCATTACAGACGTTACCATTGCGCAAGATGATTATCAGAAATATATTGACGCTGCCACGAAAGGTGATACCGCTGCTCAATATAAAATTGGTGAATACTACCGAAAAAAATTGGATTGGGGGCAAGCTGCCATCTGGTATCAAAAAGCTGCAAATCAAGGACATGCCGAAGCCCAAGTAGGCTTGGCCTTTATGTATGATGTAGCATCTGAAAGTACAAGAGATCATTCGCAGGCATTATATTGGTACCTGAAAGCAGCCAACTCAGGAAACACAAGAGGAATGCAGCGAGTGGCCAGTTGCTATGAAAAAGGTTATGGGATATCAGTGGACTATACCCTAGCTGTATATTGGGCACAAAAAGCTATTGAAAAAGGAGATAATATCAGTTGTCTTATTTTGGCAGATTTATATTTATATGGTTTGGGCGTTCCACAAGATTTTAAAAAAACCATTTATTATTGTAACCAAGGAATTGAAAGAATGGAAAAATGGAATGATTTAGGCCGAAGTGTGGCAAAAAATATCCTAAAGGAAGTCACAGAACAAGAAAAAAGCAAAAAACCTACGCATTTGCAATACATTGATAGCGATAAGATTGAAGATTATAACAAATACATTGAATCTGCTGAGAAGGGAGACCCCGAAGCACAATTTATTATAGGAAATTGTTATAAGTATAGGAACCATACTTTGGCATTAGAATGGCATACCAAAGCTGCCCAACAAGGGCACGTCAAAGCCCAAAGTAAAGTAGGAATTGCACATGCCATTGCCGATGGCACTACCAGAGACTACCAAAAAGCAGCCTATTGGCTTAAGAAAGCTGCTGAGAATGGAGATGCTGATGCACAAAAACACTTAGGCTATTGCTATTATTACGGTCGAGGCGTTACAAAAGACATTAAAACCGCCTATCTTTGGCTTGATAAGGCTAGAAAACAAGGAGCATGGATTGACAAACTATTATCACTCAACTATCTGGACAACTTCACGGTTTATAACAGTTACATCTTTCCGCAGCAAAATGAAGTATTAGCTGCTATCAAAGGTCCTGCTAATAAATCTGACTCAAAGAACAAAATCGCAAAGAACAAAACTACCAATAAAGATATTGCTCATACGGGTTCTGTTGGCATCGATGTTGTCGATAAGGACATACCAACTGTTAGCCGTGTAAATAGGAACACCTTTGCAATCATCATTGCCAACGAGGACTATCAGAAGGAGGCGAAAGTGGACTATGCAAAGAACGATGGTGAAACTTTTAAGAACTACTGTCACAAGACACTGGGGCTTCCTGAGAAGAATGTGCACTATGTAGCCAATGCCACATTGAATAATCTGATCGGAGAGCTCGACTGGCTTCAGCAGGTGTGTGATGCCTTTGGCGGTAATGCCAGCGTCATTTTCTACTATGCCGGTCACGGCATTCCTGACGAGGCTTCAGGGGCATCGTATTTGATGCCTATTGATGGAAACAGCAGACTGCTGCGCACTTGTTTCAGCATCAATGAACTCTATGAGACCCTTGGAAGGATGCCCGCCAAGAAAGTCATGGTGCTGATGGATGCCTGCTTCAGTGGTGCCAAGCGTAATGGCGGCATGCTGGCTGCTGCCCGCGGTGTTGCCATCAAGGCCAAGCCGAGTGCGCCAAAGGGGAACATGATTGTGCTCACTGCTGCCCAGGGCGAGGAGACTGCATATAAATACGAAGAAGCCAAGCACGGCCTGTTCACCTACTTCCTGCTGAAGAAGCTGAAGGAAAGTAAAGGCAATGTGACCATGGGCGAACTGAGCAACTATGTCAAGGAGCAGGTGAAGCGCTACTCCATAGTTGAGAATGGTAAGAGCCAGACACCATCGGTGATGACCTCGGATAATCTTAAAACGACTTGGGAGTCAATGAAGATAGAATGATATAATAATCCAATTATGAAGAAATCAATCATTATCATCATCATCCTTTCTGTCATGACAGTCGTACAGGCTGCAGAACCTTGGCTGAAAGGAGGTTTTGAAACCCGTCAATACAGAAACCTGTTCGTGGAGATGGGTTATTCACCTCAGGCTGTCAAGGCGAAGCTGCAAGAGGTGTTCAACGATGTATTCTACGGTCCCAATAAGGTCTACTTTGAGGTAGGCGACTCAATGGGATATGTCTCTGACATTAAGAACCACGATGCGCGTACTGAGGGAATGTCGTATGGGATGATGATTGCCGTCCAGATGAGTAAGAAGGATATCTTCGACCGTCTGTGGCGATGGAGCAAGAAATACATGCAGCATCAGGAAGGAAGCCGCAAAGGTTATTTTGCGTGGAGTTGTAAGACGGACGGTACCCATAATGCTGAGGGGGCAGCCTCCGATGGTGAGCTGTATTTCATCACCTCCCTGATCTTTGCCTCCAACCGTTGGGGCAACGATACAGGCATCAACTATTTGGCAGAGGCACAACATATCCTCAATTGCATCCAGCCGAAGGAATATGAGCCAGAGGCAAGACCTGGCGGTTTTGGCGGCTTTGGATTCGGTCCACAGCAAGAAGGTCCGCAGAAGATGTATCTCATCGACCCTGAGACGAAACTCATCACCTTTACGCCTGACGGTTTCGGACAGCGTTTTACAGACCCGTCCTACCATATCCCTGCCTTCTATGAGGTATGGGCACGATGGGCTAATGACGGACGTGCCGACTACTGGAACGAGTGTGCGACAAAGTCGCGTGAGTTCCTGCACAAAGCCATCAATGAGAAGACAGGTCTGAATCCTGACATGTGCCAGTATGACGGTTCACTGATGCAGATGCCCCGTTTTCCGCAGCGTCCCGGACAACCACAGACTGCTCCTCGCCGTTGGGGCAATGATAACTTCCGTTATGACTCTTGGCGTGTGCCGATGAATATCGCCCTCGACTATGAATGGAGTTGTGCCGATCGTGAATGGCAACAACAATACGGAGAGAAGTTCCAGAACTTCCTGTATCAACAAGGTGTGAATACTTTTGTCGACCAATACCGTGTAGATGGAACGTTACCTGAGGGTGATGAGATCCTGCAGGCTGGCGGTTTCCGTAAACTGCGCCATTCCATCGGACTGGCAGCCACTGCAGCTGCTGCCTCCGTCATGTGCCATCATGCTAAGAGCAAGGAATTCGTTGATGCTTTCTGGAATGCGAAACACGAGCCTTTCGAGGACGGGTATTTCGATGCTTATTATGACGGTCTGTTGCGTCTCTTCGCTTTCATGCACCTGAGTGGCAACTACCGTGTCATCTTCCCACAGCATCAGATACCGCTCGTCTATCAGGAGGAACATACCGGTAAGGCTTTCCCTGCTCCTGCTATGCCTGGCTACGACCAATTACCAGAATGTAAGGATCTGCCAGATCCCTTAGCATGGAGTAACGGAGAAGGAAAAGTCACCCATTTCAACGAATGGGCACAACGACGCAGCGAGATAGCCGCAGAGATACAGCATTACGGTATTGGCATGAAGCCCGCTGTCGATAAAGAGAACGTAAAGGCACGAATGGACGGGGACACCCTCATTGTTGATGTCACCATTCATGGCGAGACCCTCACGCTACGCTCCACCATCCATTACCCCCAGACAGGCAAGGCACCCTATGCCTTGATGATCGGTACCAGTATGCTGAGCCTTCCCAAACCCCTCTTTGAGAAGCGTCCTATCGCCACGATGACATTTCATGAGGCACAAGTAAACGACTACTCCCAATGGAGACCACACCACGACAGGGGCGAGCATCCTTTCGACCGCCTCTACCCGGAGTTAAAGGACAATGGTGCCTATAGTGAATGGGCATGGGGATTAAGTCGGCTCATTGACGGACTTCAATTATTAGGTGAGGAACAGACGAAGATAGATATGCGACACATCGGTGTGACTGGATGCTCGTATGCCGGTAAAATGGCACTTT
>AUXO015636076.1_pt1 | contig 10797 bp, 7 predicted proteins | sample 768731 | NCBI WGS metagenome assembly AUXO01 (sample SAMN02715735, study PRJNA202380) | gut metagenome | biome: sheep rumen | host: Ovis aries | place: New Zealand: Palmerston North
TGAATTTATTAACCTATTATTTTACACTTATTTTAATTTTACTATCTATATACACAGTATTGCTTTATATTTGGGCTCATAATGCATCAATTAACTTAATCAAAATCACAAATAGTCTAAAAAACATAGTTGATTCAGAAAATATAGATCGTAATAACATATTGCCAATTGCTTCAAATGACGAATTTGGCGATCTTGCATATTATTATAATAAAATACAAGAATTAACAATCGCAAATATTGACCAAATAAATAATAGTCAGCAAATATTAGTTGAACGTGAACGTTTAGCTTCTCTTGGTCAAATGATTGGTGGTATTGCACACAACTTAAAAACACCTATCATGTCAATTTCAGGTGCTGCTGAAGGCCTTACAGATTTAATAAAAGAATATGACTCTTCTATCGAAGATCCAGAGGTTACACCTCAAGATCATCATGATATAGCAAAAGACATGCAAAACTGGGTTGATAAAGTTAAAGACTATACAAGTTATATGTCAGATGTAATAACTGCCGTAAAAGGCCAAGCCGTAACACTATCCGACGAGCAAGCTGTAACATTTAATATAGAAGAACTTGTAAAGCGTGTTAATATTTTAATGAAGCACGAATTAAAAAATGCTTTAGTAGAATTAAATGTTGAAATGACCGTAGATTCCAATTTAGAATTAGAGGGAAATATAAACAGTTTAGTTCAGGTAATTAATAATATGATTTCTAATGCGATACAAAGTTACGATGGAAAACCTGATAATAAAATTGATATGAAATTATATGAAAAAGACAAAGAATTAATTATTGAAATCCGTGACTATGGCCCTGGACTTCCTAAAGAAGTTAAAGAAAAACTATTTAAAGAAATGATTACTACAAAAGGAAAAAACGGAACTGGACTTGGATTATTTATGTCATATTCAAACATACGTGCACATTTTAATGGAAATATTACATTTGAATCTGAAGAAAACAAAGGTACTGCATTCTTTATACATCTGCCAATAAATAAATAGAATAAAATAATAGAAGACGGTTTAGGTTGTAATGTGTTAGCAAGTCACAGCAATCTAAACCGTCTCCTATTATTTTATTAACCTGTCCCCAAAGGGGGGATTTCCCCCCTTTGGGAAACGTCCCCACTATTCATCTCATTTCGAAATCTGACATTGTATAGCCTAGTTCATTTAGTTTAGTGTAAAGCATTCCTACTGGCATTCCTAATACATTGTAATAATCACCTACTAGTTTATCTACAAATAGCGACGCTTTTCCTTTCAAAGAATATCCTGCTCTTTCTAAAATATACTCTTGGTTATCAACATACCATGATATATCCGCTTCTTGTACTTCTTTGAAATGCACCTCTGTTTCATCTACAAAAGATATTTCTTTGTTTTTATATAAATCAATTATCGTTACTCCTGTCAGCGCATGTGTGGTCTTTCCACTCATTTTTTTAATGTTTTCAAATGCTTCATATTTGCTTTTTGGTTTTTCAAATTTCTTTCCTTCCATATATATAATTGAATCTGCTGCAATTATTAAAGCATTTCCTGTAATTTGCTGTTTTACTGAGGTTGCTTTGTGTTTTGAAAGGTCAATTACATATTGCTTTGGATCCATGCTGTCGCTGTGTTCTTCTTCATTACTCGTAATTATTTCGTATTTCCATCCAATCATATCAAATATTTCTCTTCTAACTCTTGATCCTGATGCTAAAATTAGTCTCATTGTATCTCTCTCCCATCTTTTTTATATTTCTTTATAATACATCCCTTGATGTAAATTGTTTTCTTTTAAATACCTGTTTATTCCGTTTAGTATGAGTTTTTTATGTAAGTTCCATTCTGGTGCAACTAAAAGATTCTTTGGCGCATCTCCTGAAATCTTATGTACTATAACTTTTGGGTTAATATGCGTAATAACATAACAAGCATTTTCTATATAATCTTTTAGTTCTATGGAATTATATTTGCCTTGATTATATAATTCTTCAAGTTTAGTTCCTTTTACAACATATGTTGAATGTATTTTTATTCCTTGATAATTTTGGCTATTTAAAAAAATAACTGTATCTTTTAATTCATCCAATGATTCATTTGGAAGCCCTATCATAATGTGTACTATTGCTTCTAATTGGTATTTATTTAACAATTCAAGTGCACTTTTAAATATATATGTGTCATACCCTCTATTAATTAGCTTGCCAGTATTATCATTTGATGTTTGGAGTCCGAGTTCAACCCATACGTCGACTCTTTTTTTAAATTTAGCTAGTAATCTGCAAATGTCTTCGTTTACGCAATCTGGCCTTGTAGCAACTGAAAGGCATACTATTCTATCATCAATTAAAGCTTCATTATATTTCTTTTCAAGATTCTCTATGGAGTCATATGTGTTCGTAAAATTTTGAAAATATGCTATAAATTTATTTGCTCTTTTTGCCTTGTAACTTGAAAAATAGTTTTTAACCTGATTTTCAATGCTGATATCTGAATTTATATGCTCTCCAGAGCCTTTTCCACTACAAAAAATGCATCCACCTGTGGAAACTTTCCCATCTCTGTTAGGGCATGAGAAGCCTCCGTCTAAGCATATTTTAAGTGTCTTTTCACCATATCTGTTTTTTAAGTATTCATTTAGTTTATTGTAATTATATTTTTCCACTGTAATATTAAATCCTCTGTTAATTCATAATATTAAAGCAAGCAGTTTTTTAAGCTACTTGCTTTGTATTTATTAAAATTCTGCATACTTTGGTGCTCTTGGATAAGGAATTACATCTCTTATGTTTTCCATTCCTGTAATAAATCTCATCATTCTTTCAATTCCCATACCAAAACCGCTATGAGTACATGTTCCATAACGTCTTAGGTCACAGTACCATGCATAATCATCTGGATTTAATCCCATCTCTTTTATCCTATTTACTAGCACATCGTATCTTGCTTCCCTTTCGCTTGCTCCTACAATTTCTCCAAGTCCTGGGAATAATAAGTCTGTTGCAGCTACTGTTTTTCCATCATCATTTACTTTCATATAAAATGCTTTTATTTCTTTTGGGTAATCTGTTACAAATACTGGCTTTTTGAAATATTCGTCTGCTAAATATCTTTCATGTTCTGTTTGAATTCCACCTTCTGTATCTACTGGAACGCTAAATTCTTTGCCAGATTTTTTTAGCAATTCCATTGCTTCTTTATAGCTTACTCTTGCGAAGTTTGAATTTGCAACATTTTCTAGCTTTGCAATAAGTCCAGGTTCTACAAATTGGTCAAATAATTGAAGCTCAAGCTGGCAATTATCTAATACATATTTAATAATATATCTGCTTAGCCCTTCTATTGTTTCAATCAAATCGTCTAAATCTGCAAATGCCATTTCTGGTTCTACTTGCCAGAATTCTGCTACGTGACGTGTTGTGTTTGAATTTTCTGCTCTAAAACATGGTCCAAATGTATATACTTTTCTATATGCCATGCAAAATGGTTCAACATTAAGCTGTCCGCTAACTGTCATATATGCAGGTTTCCCAAAAAAATCTTGTGAATAATCAAATTTCTTTTCTTCATTTAGTGGAAGATTATCAAAATCTACTGTAGTAATTTTGAACACTTCACCTGCTCCTTCGCAGTCTGATGTTGTAATACATGGTGTTGGAACATAAACAAATCCATTTTCATTTAGATATCTGTGTATTGCATAGTTCAAAACTGATCTTACTCTAAATATTGCTGAGAATAAGTTTGTTCTTGCTCTTAAATGTGGTAGTGTTCTTAAGTATTCATATGAATGTCTCTTTTTTTGTAGTGGATAGCTTTGGTCAGCTAATCCTTCTATTTCTATTTTCCTTGCTTGAATCTCATATTTTTGCTTTTCGTTTGGTGATAATACAATTTCTCCTTCAACTCTTAAGCAGCTTCCAATTGTTACTTTTGAGATTTCTTCAAAGTTTGCTAATTTATCATCAAAAACTATTTGCATAGTTTTTTGTATTGTTCCATCAAACAACTCTATAAATCCTATCGCTTTTGATAGCCTTGATGTTCTTACCCATCCTCCTAGGTATACATCCCTAAGTTCACCTTTATCTGCCATTTCGTATACTTCCTTAATTGACTTGACCTTCATGCTTGTCCTCCTCTTTTTTTTTGTTTGTATTTTACAATATTTTAGTGTTTTTTTCAAGACTTTTGCTTAATTAATGTTTACGGGGGCAAATATTATTCCCTTTAATGTTTAAAATGCCTGTGAGGAGTATAAGTGTACAGATAATAAGTGCAATGTCCCATGCATAACTATTATGTCCCATTGGTGAAGTAATTGTAATAGATGGAGATAAAATGCCTGTTGGTACTATTATCTCCTGCCCTGCTGTTGAGCTTGTTAACTCTTTTGTTTGATATATTACTCCATTTTTTGTTTTTATTTTAATATCTGCTTCATTCATCTGATCTGTTATGTCCGTGCCTATTGCTACAACTTTACTGAGTAGTAATTTTACAACTATTCTCTTATAGTCTCCGTTTTCTTCTTTTTCCATTATTGGCGAAAACGTTGTAATAACAACCGTATCACTGGTCTGATTCCATCCATATGTACTGTTCATTTCATTTGCAGTAATGAGCTTAGCTTCTTTGTCAAATCCTAACCCTGATAAATAATTTTCGATACTTATTTCTTCTATTTCTTCCGTCGTGACTATATTAAAGCTATATTCTAGTTCTAAAGTTGCACCATTTAGTAATTCATCATCTATTTCTGCTTCTATGGAGTTTTCATCCAACACTTTTGCATTATATGCTTGTAGTGTCTCTGTTTTTAATGATTTTATATTTACATACCTTTCTGTAATAAATCTAAATACTTCTACCGTTATAGTTTCTTCAAATTTTTCGTCACTGCAAAAAATAAGTTCATCAGATGCACTATATAATTCACTCAGTTTAGAGCGTCCTCCTCGCCCGTTATTTACGGTTTTATCCTCGCCACAGAAAACTGTAAAAAATCCTGTTGATGCACTATTCTTTATAGAATTTATTGTGTCGTTGACTTTGTCAATATTTGCTGATGCTTCACCATCTGTGATTAATACTGTATACCTAATTGTATCATCTGGTAGAGTTCTATCCCATATTTGTGTTTTAGCATAATTAATAGCAGATACAGTATATGTATTTCCCCCGGCACTAATATTATTTATTTTATCTCGCATATCAGGCAAGTTTTCATCTGTACATTCGGTAAGATTAAATAAAGTAGCATTATTATTTGAAAACGTTACCGCAGATATCCTTAGCTTAGATTTATCGTCAAAATTAGTCCTCAAGTTCTCGATTAATTTTATTACAGCTTCTTTTAGTATACTTAATCTTTTATTTTTCATTGACCCCGATTTGTCTAATATAAAGCATACATCAACATTAGTAGATTCTCTATGTGCAACAGTTTCTGTGTCTATTTGAGTTCTTGTTTCTAATTCTGAAATTACATTGCCCTTTGACGTTTTTACTCTCATATAATCTAGCTGTTGAAACACTGCTATTTTGTCATTGTTAAATGAAACAATCCTTCCATCTGTTGCATATACAGTACTGCTTGCTAATAACACAAGAATTGTTAAAAATAATAAACGAATTGCACTTACTACTTTTTTCATTTATTTTCTCCTTTTTTGTCTGCTTATCATTCCATTAATTTGCCTTTTATAGCGCATTTCAATAGCTTACATTCTTTAATAAATTATACCATATTTTTACTTTCTTTTCAATTTTTTATGCTTTTGCCAAACCGTAGAAAAAGAGCATTCATTTTTAAGAATGCCCTTTTCTATCTGTATTTTTCCTTTCTATAAGTAAAATATACTATTATGCTTATGCAAGTTGCTAATTCCAGAATTTTAATATATACATGGTTGTTTTTTCCCATTGGTGGTGTAACTGTAATAGTTGGAGGTAAAATTTTCCCAGCAAGTCTGATTACAATTCCCTGTTCGTCTGGTTGCCCGTTCAGTAATATCTGTTAAAATTCGCCCACTATCTACAGCCTCTGAGGTTTTATAAACCTTACCACTTGCAGTTTTTATTTCAATATCTGCTTTGTTATCCTGTTCAGTTATATTAGATTCCACAGAAATTACTTTTGTAAGCAAAACCTTTATCACAATTTGCTTATATTTTCCATCTTCATCGATTTCATTTTTAGGATTAATCGTTGTTTGTAATATTCCTGTATTACCTTCTACCCATCCATATGTACTATTAGTTTCATTGCATGTTATGAATTTTGTATTAGGATCAAAGCCCAAATCTTGCAAATAATCTGTTACTTTTATTTCCTCAATTTTTTCTGTTGTAACAACATTAAAACTGTACTCCATTTGCATTATCGCGCCATTTAAAAGCTCATCATCAATTTCTGCAAAAAAATTATTTGTATCTCCAATATTAGCATTATATGATTGTACTACATCTGTTATTAATGTTGTAGCATCCACATAATCTGTAATTACATACTCGAATAAATCTTTTGTAACAACATTATAAAAATCTTTGGAATCAATAAAAAAGGTCTGGTCTGATTCTTCATAATCTTTATATGTTTTTTCATACGTTTGTGGGTTTTTAACACTTGCGACAAAAACTGTAATAAATTTATCTGTTTTCTTTCTTATGTTTCGTATTTCTGTGCCAATACTTTTACGATTATTAGAAGCAGCACCATCTGTAATTAATATTGTATATTTAAGACTGTTTGATTTGTTTTCTTTCCATACGTTTCCATTTGTATACTGTATTGCTTGCACAGTGTATGTTTTTCCACCTTGTTTTAGTTCATTTATTTTTTCTTCTATATATGGAATGTTTTCATCTGAGCATTCTGTTAGTCCAAATATAGTACCAATGTTATCTTCGCCAGAATATTTAACTGCTGCAACTCTTGCTATTTGCTTACCTTCATATGTTTCTTTAATTTTTTTAATTAAATCACATACTCCACTTTTCAATGCTTCTATTTTCTTTGTTACTGGATACTCTTTTGCAATGTTTTTAGTAATTTTGTTTAACTTTGTTTTGTAATCTTTGCTATCTTTATATGTTTTCTCACCCGGAGTTATTACAATTTCTTTTCCATCTTCATCTTTTAAAACAATTCTCCCCTCTTCGATGTCCTTATTCAATTCATCTATAGCTTCTTGCAATTTAGCACTATATATTTCATATTCTTCTTGATTTGTTGGATCATTCATTGAGCCGGACACATCTAAAACAAAACAAATGTCTATGTCTTTACCAATTTCCTCAACTGATTTTACTGTATCTATGTATGTATTTGTTTCTAATTCAGCAAGGGAATGCCCTTTGGCTGAAATTATTCGCATATAGTCTAACTGCTGATATGTCATAACTTTATTATTATCAAATGATATTAGCCTTCCATAGCTTACAGCATAGGTTTCATTTATAGCTGACAACATAATAAAAAAAACTATAATACATATGCTCACTAATCGTGTTTTTTTCATTTTATCCCCCATTTGGAAACTAAATTACTTTAATCATATCATAAAAGTATAGTCTTTTCAATTTTAGTATAATTCCTTTATATCCCATTTTGTTCCATCTATTGTATCATTTAATATAATTCCAATGCCGTCTAGCTCTGCTCTTATTTTGTCCGCTTGAACATAATCTTTATTCTTTTTTGCTTCTGTTCTTTTTGCAATTTCATCATCAATAAATTTTTCATTTATGTTCATTTTATTTAAATATTTTTCCTTTATTTCTTTTGCAAAAACATCTGGGTTTTGCTTGAAAAATCCGAGCACTCCATAAACTTCTTTAATGTCATTTAGTGATTTAATTATAGTATTTGCAATAACTTGCCTATTTGTCTTGTTTGATGTTTTTATTAAATTATTAATGTTTTTAAGCGTCACATGTAAATTTGCAAAAACAACAGGAGTATTAAAGTCATCGTCCATAGCTTCTACAAATTGTTCTTTGATTGTATTTAATGTTCCATCTTCAATCTTTTCTCCATTTTCATCCCCAATGTATGTTTTGGCATATTTTTCTGCTGCAGAAATAGTATTATAGAAATAATACATTTGCTTTTCTGAAAGAATATAGTCTTCGTCATGAATGTCTATATCAGAAGAATAATGTTTTGAAAGCATTAAATACTTTAGCACTTCATAGTTATACATTTTAACAGCGTCTCTTATTGTTACTGAGTTGCCAAGTGATTTGCTCATTTTTTCGCCATTTATTTTTATAAGTCCGCAGTGTGACCAATAATGAGCGAATTCCTTTCCTGTAAGAGCCTCACTTTGTGCGATTTCATTTTCATGATGAGGAAATATCAGATCTCTTCCGCCTCCATGAATGTCTATTGTTTCACCAAGTGTGTCTGTTGCCATTACAGAGCATTCTATGTGCCAACCTGGTCTTCCCTGCCCCCAAGGCGAATCCCATGACACTTCACCTGGTTTCGCTGATTTCCAAAGTGCAAAATCTATTGGATCTTCTTTGCCTTCTTCTAAGTCTATTCTTACACCATTTAGGAGTTCATCAATCTTTCTATGTGATAATTTTCCATAATTTCTAAAATTTCTTACTCTATAATAGACATCTCCTTTAGGTGTAGAATAAGCCATGTCTTTTTCTATAAGCTCTTCTACAAATTTAATAATTTTTTCAATATACTCAGATGCTTTTGTTTTAACATCTGCAGATGTAATGTGCAAACTTTCTAAGTCTTTCTCAGCTTCAACTATTTGGGCTCTTGAAAATTCTATTGCATCTCTTCCAAGACTGTTTGCTTTATCTATTATTTTATCATCTACATCTGTGTAATTTCTTACGTATTTAACATTATATCCTCTATATCTTAGGTAGTCTGTAAACATTGCATAAACAATCGCTTGCCTTGCATGCCCAATGTGACTTAAATCATTTACTGTAATTCCGCATGCATACATTTTCACATTTCTTCCATCAATTGGAATAAATTCTTCTTTCCTTCCAGTCATTGAATTGTAAATCTTCATAAACGGTTCCTCCTTAAACTTTTTGGTATCAAAAAAACTATGTGTAAAAACCCCACATAGTTCTTATAATCTATTCAAAAATAAAATATAATCACTATTGTAGGTACGTGAATTTAATACTCATATCTACAATAGATAGAGTATTATTATCTACAACAGCAATTAATAACTACATTATTTTGCTTCATTTTTGTGTTCCTTCCTTTGTTTTTAGATATATTTATTATATTCATGTATGCTATATTTGTCAACTTTTTTCGGAAATTTCTAGTAAATAATTGATTTTTTCATAAATTATTAATATAATTCATAGAGAAATTAAAAGAAAGGAGTTTGTGCTTCAAGCACATAAGTTTATTATATGAGAAAAGGAGTAGTACAAAACGAAAATTCACAATATAAAATTTTAGCCGTAGATGATGACCCTGGTGTTATTGATACTCTTTCAGTCTTCTTAAGGCGTTCCGGATATAATTTAACTGGGCTTACAAATCCGGTAGAAGCTGTTGAAAAAGTAAAATCTGAGCACTTTGATTTGCTCATTCTTGATTTTATTATGACTCCTATTCATGGAGATGCTGTTGTAGAGGAAATTAGAAAGTTTAATCAAGATTTGTACATTCTTTTGCTGACAGGTCATAAAGATTTAGCACCTCCTTTGGAAACCATCCGTAGACTAGATATCCAAGGTTATTGTGAAAAAAGTGACAAGCAAGACCAATTACTTTTGCTAATAGAATCAGGTATTAAATCTATTGAACAAATGAATACAATAAAAAAGATAAATGAAGAATTAAGTGATACATATGAAAAATTGGAAAAAGCCTATATGGAAAGTATTGAAACACTTCGTCAGACAGTAGAAGCCAAAGACGTATATACAAGAGGACATTCTGATCGTGTTTCTGCATTTTCAGTTTTAATTGGTGAAAAATTAGGGCTTTCTGAAAATGATATTAGAATTTTACGTATTGGCGGATTATTCCACGATATAGGTAAAATCGGTGTTCCAGATAGTATATTACTAAAAGATTCAAAATTGACAGATGATGAATACTCACAAATTAAGAATCATCCGTCAATCGGAGCTCACATATTGTCAAATGCAAGTATTTTTGCAGACATGATTCCAATAGTAAAACATCACCATGAAAAATATGATGGTACAGGCTACCCTTCAAAACTTAAGGGCGAAGAAATACCATTTTTAGCAAGAATAGCAGCTGTTGCAGACACATTTGATGCAATGACTTCGGTTAGGCCATATCGTAACGCATTGCCAATGGATGTAGTTAAGAGCGAATTTAAAAGATGTGCTGGCACGCAATTTGACCCTAAAGTTGCCACAGTTTTCTTAGACATTCTTGAAAATGAATTTGATAAAATTAAGGAAATACAAGAAAAATATAGTGCATAAAAGATTAAAATAGAATAACAAAAAAGCCAATGTGGGAATTCTCATTGGCTTTTTTAATTTCGTATTTTTAAAATTCATTCTTTGAAAACAGATTTTTAATATATTTAATAAATCTTATAAAGAAGTTCTCCTTTTTTATCTCCATTGGTAAATTACTTATTTCATGTTTTATTTTTCTTTCATACTTAAGCTTACTTTTTGCTTGTCTTTGTCTATTCCAATAACCTTTACTTTGACAATGTCTCCTACAGATACAACTTGTGATGGATGTTTTATGTAACTATCTGCCATTTGTGAAATATGTACTAATCCGTCATGTTTAACTCCT
>AUXO010948012.1_pt1 | contig 10796 bp, 10 predicted proteins | sample 768731 | NCBI WGS metagenome assembly AUXO01 (sample SAMN02715735, study PRJNA202380) | gut metagenome | biome: sheep rumen | host: Ovis aries | place: New Zealand: Palmerston North
AAAGACTCTGTTGGACTTGTTAAAGTAAATATTCCTGATAACGTATCTGGAACTTTAGTAGTATTCTATAACGGGACTAAAATACAAAAAATCAGTTATCTAATAAGTATTTTTACTATTATTGGAACTTGTATTTATATAATTATAAAGAAAAGAAAAACCTCAAAATAAATGAGGTTTTTCTTTTTGACTTATGTAAACTATTGCGTTATAATTAATATGTTATCTCTCGTAGATAACATTGAAAATTGAATAAGGATTTCAAAACTCAGAGTAGATATTTGGTGCATCCCCTTTTGTAAAAATTTGTTTATATGGAGGGTGTGCGTATGAGAAGAAATAGAGAAGAAATTATAAAATTAAGATTTACTATTTTGAATCATTTAAAAAATATCTCAAGAGGAAGATTGTTTAATAGACATAAGGATATTGACATAGCTTTTGTGAATGTTGGCACCAATATGTTAATTTTAGAGTATGAAAACTCTAATCAAGAAGAAAAAGATTTCATTAGGAAAAATCTTTATGATATACATGACGAACTATGCACTTATTTGATACAAGTCGATCCACATAATGAAATCTTTCTTGGATTATTCGACAAGTTAAAAAGCATCTTGTATACTGTTGCATTTCAGAATTTTAAACCAGAAAAAGTCTTCCTATAACTATAACTCTGAGTTTTGGCTCAAAATATAGTGATTAAGAAAGACTTTTTTTAATTAAACAATTGGAGGTGCATCAAGATTCTATTGGAATTTTGATGTCCTTATTCATTTTATGGGATAGTTTTTATAATAACCTCAATTTTATTATCTTCATCTTTAATTGTTACGTCATATTCAAGATCCACATCAATACATTGAATTAGTTTATTTATATTTTCACTATATGTTTCCGTTCCATACTGTGCTTCATCTTTTTGTTCTTCGCTTTCCATATATACTACTCGATTAACTTTTACGTCGTTTTCATCATTTATTTCTCGTATTTTTTCCAGTAATGCACGAGAATAATTTCCTTGTTTTTTGCCTTCATATGATTTTAAAATACTTAATGTTTGGTTTCTCTTATATTCTTCAGAATCCTTGTCATTATTTTCTACTAATTCATTACTTGCCATTTTTGCTTGAATATTATTTGCTTTGTTTTTAATGGATACACTCACCATTAACGTAATAAGTATTAATACTATTAATAACACAAAAAATTTTTTCATATTTTCCTCTCTTAACTTTTTGGTGTAAATATAAAATCCCTTTATTGCTAAAGGGATTTTTTTATTTCTTTTTTTTCTTTACATGAATTTCAAAATCCTCAAATTGAACTACAGCCTCTTTTTCTCCTTCTTTAAATAATGCATTATATGCTGCATCATCTTCTAACAAATGACTATTAGGATTTGCTGTCATATCTCCAGGAACCGGGTTTATTGGCTCGATTTCATCAAAGTCTTTTGGAGAACGTGCTGGTCCAGGAGTTGGTCTTGGAGCAGGAGGTGGAGTTGGTCTTGGTCCTACCTCATTAGTATTCTCTGTAACCACATTTTGTGTTGCATTCCCTACTTTCTTATTTGGATTTACAGGTTCAATTACATTATTTTGAACATTGCTATGCGCAGTGGCTATACTAGCAGTTTTAGTTTGAGTCGCATTAGCATTTGGTTTATGATTAATTATATCTTGAATATTTTGTGGTGATATAGTACCTGCACCTGTTGTTTCTCCATTGTTAGGTGGAGTAGCTGGTCTAGTTGCAGTTACAGTAGTGTTGGCTGTAGAAACAGTATTTGTATTAGCAGCTGCAGGAGCTACATTCGGTCTAACTACTGCTTGAGCTGTATTTCCACTAGCTGGATTAGCTGCCGGAGCTGACGCCTGAGTTGTATTATTAGTAGATGTATTATTAACAGCACTTGAAGTTGTTTGTTGTGTATTTTCCTTATTAACATATATTCTAGATAAAGTGTTTCTATAAGGATCCTCTTCTTTTTTGAATAATTTTGAAACTATTTGTTCAAATTTTGGTAAAAATATTTTATTTTGTGTTGAAGTTTCTTTAACATTTGAAAAAATGCTCATTGCATATTTTCTATATCCTTCAAGTATCTTTATACTCATAATTACATCACTTAGTAATGCATTTTCATTTTTTCCATTCAAATTTGTTCTTAACTCCATAAGCTTTTCAGAATATGCTTTTATATTTTTCATATATTCATCATAATATGGAGTCTTTGAATACAAACTAATAACATATTGTTCTGATTCATCTATTAATTCTTCAGCAGAATCTATATTGCAATTTATTTCGGTAATCATAGCTCTAATATTACCAGAGCACTTAATTGCATATACCGTAGCATATGTATGCTTACATGACATACTTTGTGAAAATCCTGAGCATGTGCAATTCATATGTTCTATTTCATCATTTGGTCCAAATTGAAGTTCAACTGTATACTTTTCTCTTCCAAAAACTAAAGCTCTAAAACGACCATTTCTAAGATTTATAACTTCTTGAACTCTTCCTTTGGCAAAATACATTTCTCCATTAACTCTCATTTGAGGTTCAAAATATTCATCGTATCTTGATTTATCTTGAATCCCCAACTTAGTGTATATATCATATTTAGAATTATTAACAATATCTTTAACGGTTAATTTTGATTTCTTATATAAATCTCTTGTTTTTAAATCTTCGTAATAAGCTTCTCCTCTTTGTATATTCATCAATCTATAATAGTTAATAAATACTACAACTGCAAAAACAAGTAAAGCAATTGCTAGCAACACTAATTTTAACAACAACAATACTGCTAGAAAGATACAACTTCCTACCAGTATACCAATTGCATAATATTTTTGTTTGTCTGTTAATGCATAATATTGTTTTTTGGCTTCTTCAACATATGCTTTAATGTTCATAAACAATTCTCCCTGTTTTTTAGCGTCGATTAAAACAATTATCCCGCTCTTTATATTATAACATTTTTCTAGAATAATAACAAGAATTCAGTATATCTATACTTTATTTAATTTCAAATTCTACTGAATAACTCTTTTCTATGCTTGTGCTTTCTGTCCTATTCATTACCAAATCGAAATTCAACAAATATTTTCCTTTTTCTAATTCTCCATATTGTTTTAACCAGCTAATTTTAATCTCGTTATTAAATGTTTCTTTTAATCTTTCAAATCCCTCATTTTCTACTAATTCTTTTCTATCCGCATCGTTTTTTGCAATTACAATATTACTTATTTCAAATGATTCCGCTTTAGGTTCATTTAAGTCAGATACTATTAATTTGATGTCTTTAGAGGTAACAGTTTCTGAATCATACGTTACATCAATATTATTGAATAATGTTTCAATGTCATCTATACTTGAAACATCCACTTCGTAATAATCAAAGTTTGAATAATTATCAATACTAAATGTCTTTATATCAGTTTCTTTTACAATATCATATTTATGTACATATTTTTCAACTCTATCTAATTCTAGGTTTTCATAAGAAGAACCACTATATAAGTCTTTTTCTTGAATCAAACCTGTATTTTCATTTATATAATAAAAATTCTTGTAATGAATTCCATATTCATTTTTAGCAAGTCCTATGATAATACATCTCTCACCATCAATTTCATCTTTTCCATAGTATTCAAATGCATTTTTATACATTGGATCTAATTTAGAAATGTCTAATTTATAATCATAGTATTCATTATAGTATTTTTCAGCAATACTTACGTTCTTATTACAGTTTATGGCTGACTTACCAATGACATATTCAGACTTATTTGCATAATCATATATAACTTCAAAACTATCATTTTCATTTTCTAAATCGGTATTAATCTCATAATAATTATTGTCTATATTGTATTTTTTATAGTTTGATATACATTTTCTTTCACCATCTTCTGCTACATCAAATCTATTTATTTCATAGTAATAGTTATTACTTTTTATTTGTTTTCCAATTTCTAATAATTTATCTACTTTTTCTATTGTATATACATTTAATCTGTAGATAGACATTGATATACATATCATCAATCCTATCATTACTAATATGATAATACATAAAAATATTTTTTTCATATGTACACTTCTCCCATTATTATATAATCATTTTATATATAACTAGAATAAAATACAATTATTTTTTTATTACAAAAAAATTGTAATGTTAATGTAACACTCGATAACACGTTTTTATGATATACTTATTATGTAAAAATGTTTTTACTAAGGAGAAATTATGGATAAGGAATATTGTGCCTCATGTTTTGTTGGGCCCAAATACCAAAAAATCAGGAAAAACAGATTTTCTATTCCTGCTTTTTTGCTTGGACCAATATATCTAGCTTATAGAAAAATGATTTTATACGCTATTTTATACATATTTTTAATTATACTAATAGATGTAATTGCTACTTTAACCAATATACCTCTAATCCTTCTATCACTAATATTTTTTAACATATTATTAGGATTTTTTGCTTCAAACTTATATTTAAGTTTTGTTGATGGAAAGGTTGAAAAAATAATTAGTAGCAATACTAGAAGTTTAGAAGATGACTGCAAATCTAAAGGTGGAACTAGTATCATTTGTGCAATACTAATATGTCTTTTACAAGGAGCTCTTATAACAGCTGTTGTTTTTCTTTTCTCGCTTCAAATGTTTACAAGTATTTTCAACGATCCATCTAGTATAACTGAAATACCTGTTAATACACCTTCACTTATTGTTGGTGATAATAAAGCGACTTCATATACAAAAAAGGTACCTTATGAAGATGGAGTTAATCTTTCTGATATAATTTCATTTTCTTTACCTAATTACGCAATAGACTTAGATGAAGCAGATACCTCAACAGTAAACACAGGAGTCCATAATAAAAAGACATTTTATATTCCTAGAGAAGAATTGTTTGATGTCACAAAAGTTAATACATCAAAAGAATTAGATTATATAGAAATAACTATCGGAGCTATTAGTATCGGTGTTGATGAAAAAACATATGCAAATAGCCACTACAAAAAATTAGATAAAGAAAACTATATTTTAGAAACAAAAACAACTAAAGATAAAAACTATGAATGGAATGTTATAGAATCATCAACTAGTGATGAAATATATGCTTATGGGAATGTCAATAACCATACTATATACATTTCTATGAAAAAATCTGAATCAGCATTAATTGTTCCAGCATATTTTAATAAACTATTTAGTCAATTAATTTCTACTATCACATCAGACCCTGCATTTGAGTATACTGAAGGTTGGATAGATAAAGGTCTAATATTTACTTTACCTGAAGAAGAACCAGAAGAGCTTCCGCAAGTAATTGAATTAGATCCCGAAATAGAAGATGAACCAGAGTCAGAGAGTTCTCCAGAACCAACTCCAGCTCCTGAACCAACTCCAGCAACAGAAAATGATTTAAACCGTTTTAGTTTAATAGATGATTTGCTAGTTGAAAATCAAAGAGTTTCACCTAACGATTATATTAATATAAACATAGACGAAACTCTTTTAAATAAGGTAGAAACCGATAGTAAAATAATTTATACATATTCGCAAGATCCATCTTGTACATTTACAATAACTGTATTAAAAAAATATACAAAACTATCTTCTCTTCTTGAAGAAGTAAGGCAAGTTGGTGGAAATTTTGGATTATCAAATACACCTGTTAATTATTTAGATTGGAATGTTTTTTCAACTATAAAAGATGATGGTAGTGATTCCGGAACAATGTATATTTGGGCAGAAGTACGTGATATTATTATTCAAGTTAAAACGTCTTATCCGCCGGGATCTGTTCAAGGAATCTATCCTGAATCATACACTACATCTTTGAATTTATTATTAAATGGAATAACAGCAAAATAAAAAACGCACTTCATTACTGAAGTGCGTTTCTTATATGTTATCTATTTGCCAATCTATTGGTTCTACTCCATTTTCTTTTAAATATTCATTAGTTTTTATAAAATGGTTATTACCAAAAAAACCATGATTAGCTGAAAAAGGACTAGGATGTGCAGATTTTAGCACCAAGTGTTTTGGATTTTTTAGCAATGATTCTTTTGATTTTGCAAAATTTCCCCAAAGTAAAAATACGACTGGTTCTTCTTTTTTATCTATTTCTTCAATAATTTTATCTGTAAATATCTCCCAACCTTTTCCTCTATGAGATGCCGGCATATCTTTTTGAACAGTTAGAACAGAGTTCAATAGTAGCACTCCCTGTTCTGCCCATTTCATCAAATATCCATTATTAGGTATATAACAACCTAATTCAGCATTCAATTCTTTATATATATTTTTTAGTGAAGGTGGAATTGTTATTCCTGGACATACTGAAAATGATAAACCATGCGCCTCTCCTTGACCATGGTATGGATCTTGTCCTAAAATAACAACCTTAACTTTGTCATAAGGAGTACGACTCATGGCTTGAAATATATTTTTCCTGTCTGGGAAAATAGTTTTTGTTTGATATTCATTATCAACAAAATCATGTAATTTTTTATAGTAGTCCTTTTGTGCTTCTCCTTCTATAATATTTTTAAAGTAATTCATTTTTTTCTCCTTTTAACCATGAATATCATCATCATCTTCTTCGTCATCATCATATGTTGAAATAATTTCTCTTGCAGAAACTCTTTTCTTATCTCTACAGATTTCAACATATTGAGAAATTAGCTCTTTTACATTACTTGAATCTTTAACATCTTTAATATCAATTTCCGGTGCAGTTTTATCTCCTGAACATATATGAATTGTTCCAACGCCAAATATTCTTTGAAGAAATCCTCTATATAATGTTATATCTGTCACTTTATATAATTTTATTTCTTCCTCTTTTAAAGAGAAAATTCCAGTTTGAATAATCAATTTCTCTTCTGTTAATTTATAATTTGTGAATGATAATGGTAGTCCAAATATAGGTCTTTTCTTATCTTTCCATAATTGTTCTATTTTATCCATATTACCCTCCATATTTTTCTTTATATAGTTATATATCATATTTTTAATAAAACAGCAATAAAAAGGATGGAAGATAATCTTCCATCCTTTAATTATTCATTTTCTCTTTTTATACCCATACTCGAACCTTTTACAGATGTATTATTTGCATTATACATTCTTGACTCTGATGAGTGATTAACTCTTTTAATGAAACTTTCTCTTCCATCTACATTAGAAACATTTCTTTGTGTTTCTTTTTCATAATAGTTTCTCACACCAGTATTACGATAATGGCTATATATTGCACCCATATAGATTAATCCTGCTATAAGAATTATCCAAAAATATTCAAATTCGAACATTGTATACGTAAGAATTCCTAATATCTCAATAATAGCTGTAATTAACAACAATTTTGGCATATAAATAGGTACACTGCCCATTGTTTCGTTGGTTCTAGCATTTACTGCAACATAGTGTAGTAAATTGTCTCCACCTTTTTTCTCCATATAGCTATATAGCCAAACTGGCAAATATGCTGATTTCCATTGACGTCCTTTTGTAACAAAATCTTGAATCTCCCAATGAACTCCACGATCAAATTGTTTGATAGTGTCGTTAGCAGCATTTCTAGCTATATCTTTTGATTGTTCTTCAATAATAGGTTTTAATTCATCAACATTTGTATCACGTTTTTCAGAAGTAAAACCTTGAAGATAATTTGCATCCCATTTTGCACAATTTTCAGTATCAAAAGGCATAATAGAATTAATAATATTATTCGTTTTATTACGTGAAGACCTATCTAATCGTTCAACATTAGATTCTAGAGTTAACCCAGAAATCGTAATATCAAAATTTCTATCTAAAGAATAAAGCTCATAATCATAGTAAGTTCTTGTATTATCTCCATGTTTTTCTGTATAGGAACGTATCTCTTTTTCACCTTGTCCAGAAAATGTAGCATGACCATTTACATCAACAATCATATATGGAAAATAAACTCCCATAATATTTTCTGTTGTAAATTCTTTTTTAAACTTAGGATTAGCATAGAATTTTCTTTTATTTACAAATTCTTCTATCTTTTCCTGTGCTTCTTTCTTTGAAAGCTTAAATGGTAAAACTACATCCGGAACACTTCCATTTGGGACTTGTTGATTAATAGATAATACGTTTCTACACCAGTGGCATCTTGCAGATGTTGCTTCAGCAGTATCGACTACTACTTCAGCTCCACAACTTGTACATTTCAAAGTAATAATACCCTTACTTGCATCCTCAGTGATGTCTTTTGTACCAGAAGCAACAATCTCGCCTTTAAGTTGGCTAAGATTTTCTTCCATTCCTGCTATTTTTTCAGGTTCAAATTCATGTCTGCAAAAATTACATCTTAACTTACCTGTTTTTGTATTAACAGATATATCCGTTGAACCACACTTAGGACATTTTGTCTGCCCATCTTTTGCTCCAACGTCTGTTTCAACTATTTTAGGTTCATTAGGATTTAGTTCTTCATCCATTCTTTATACCCCCAAAAGTTTTGCTTTAGCAGCGTCAAATTCTTCTTGACTAATAACTCCTTGATCTAGTAATTTTTTAAGTTTTGCTAATCTCTCATATGGATCCTCTTCTTTTTTCTCCTCAGCAGCTGGCGCAGCTTCTTGTGGTTTATTAAATGATAAATTTGGATTGCTATATCCAGCTCCACCACCTTGAGATGTAGCTCCCATAACACTAGCAGCGCCATTCATACCCATTCCCATGAATGCCATTCCAGCACCACCACCATTTTGTCCAGCAGCTTCCATACCACGAGCAACGCTTTGTTGCATAAATGAATCTCCTCTTGATCCAGATAGAGAATCTGCTCTTTGTACATCGTGAAGTACAGCTTTTGTTTTCTCATCATACTCAATAGCCATAATAGCTACTTTAACAATTTCTAATCCACGATCAGTTTTCCATTGATATGCATCTTCTACTGCTTGAGATAAACTCTGTGCAAATCCAATTTGATCTCCTTGTATCTTTGTAATACGATTTCCTTTTGAAGGGTCATTTGTATAGTTAGAAAATGCAGCTGATAAACTTCCTACTACTTCATTAAATAATTGTTCACTAGCTTCATTATTCATATCAGCAAAGTCAAATACTCCACCTTCTCCTTGAACATAGCTTACAGGAACAAATTTCTTAATAAATAATATTGGGTCAATAATTCTTAATGTATATGTACCTCTAGTAACGGCACCTGCTTGTGTATTTAAATAAGCGTCATCCCAATATATTTCTGATTGAGTTCCAAATTTGTTATTTGGTATCTCTTTTAAATTAACATAGAAAGCTTTTTGTTGTGTACCTGGTATACCACCAAATTTAAATCTTTCCCATGTTTGTGTAATTGTTGAAGCAACAAATCCATCTCCAGCAAAAAGTGATTTTGAATTTGGATCATCAGAAGAATAAGTATATCCACCTACTTCTGAAACCATTCCTGTTACAGCTCCATCTTGTAATGTTATTAATGCATATCCATCTGGAACTAAGATTTTGCTTCCATTAGTAATGATATTCTCAGATCCTTTTGTATTAGATCCACGTCCATTATTTGTTCCTACATTAACAGCTGGTATTAATCCTGCTGTAGCTGGAACATTACTCATTGGCATAATAAAATCCTTCCATTGATCTGCAAATGTGCCTCCTAGTGCACCTGCAAAAGCTTTAATAAATCCCATTTTTTAATCCTCCTTTTTATGGTTATATTTTTAAAATTTTAAATTACATACTAATATCCATTATTTCACTAGCATACTCATCTAAATAAATACTGCCATCTTCACCACTAAAGGTTAATGGATAACTCATCTCAAAACCTCTATATGAGACATTTATCATAAATTTTGGCATGTACTCAATTTCAACATTTTTAATTATAATAGGACCATTTACTTTCTCTAGTAAATAATCGTCACCATATAATTCTCCATCATCTCCAATATGACAGCTTTGAATACTAAATTCCATATCTTTATATCTTGGAATTATTATGAATGCTTGAGATCCGCCTTCGGGATAATTAACTATTGTGATGTTTTTATAATCATCTTTATTCTCAAGATACTTTCTTGCTATTGCTTCTTCACCAAATTTCAAGTCTATCTGCCCAACACCCATACAAATACTATCTGTAAATTCTATCTTTGATTTATATGGATATTCAACAAAATCTCCTTTAATGAAGTCAATTGGGACTTCAAAACTGCTGACTGCTACTCCATTTTTTGAGTTTACTTTATATTCGTCAATCAATCCATCTTCTTCATCATAAACCTTTATAGATAACTGATCGTCTTTGGAAAAAGAAACTTCTACACTTTTTAGAATAATTTCATATTCCTTTTTATAAAAGCCTATAACAAAATTTTCCCAATCAGAACGACTATATCCATAAAAACTATCTGTCTCATTAGAATTACCTTTTTGAACAATATATTCATCCTCTTTGGCAGTTTCTACTTCTTCATTTAGTACAGTGTTGTCCTCATTTGTATCAATTGAAGAATTGTTTACTTCATTACTAATATTAAGTGGTTTTGTACTAGTATCTTTTTTAACAAGCATACATAGCAAAACTACTATAATAAGTAACAAAACAACAATAACACATGCATAACCTTTTTTCATTTTTTGTCTCCTATAATTAGACTTCGAACTCATTATATAATATTAAAGTCAATTTGAAAAGTACATAAATGTTATTTAAAAAAAGACGCAATAAAAAAAGGCCTTAGGCCTTTTA
>AUXO011439782.1_pt1 | contig 10795 bp, 10 predicted proteins | sample 768731 | NCBI WGS metagenome assembly AUXO01 (sample SAMN02715735, study PRJNA202380) | gut metagenome | biome: sheep rumen | host: Ovis aries | place: New Zealand: Palmerston North
TGTAATATTAAATAAGAAAGTGCATAAAAAATATTAGAAATTAATTGCATAAGAAGAATATTCTTCTTTTTCTTATTTTGAATACTAAAAACATAAAATAAAAAAGCTAAAATTCCTAAAATCTGTGAAATGATCATATATCCATCCTTTTTTTTCATTATAACATAAAATCTACACATAAAAGTGTAGATTTATTAAAATTTTATTTTTTCTTCGATATAAGGAACGACATCTTCAATCCTTAAACTAATTTGTTCCATAGTATCACGATCTCTTATAGTAACCATATTACTAGTTAAAGTATTATCATCAATGGTAACACAAAAAGGAGTTCCAATAGCATCTTCTCTTCGATAACGTTTACCAATATTAGCAGTTTCATCATATGTAGTAGAGAAATTTTTAGAAAGTAAATTAAAAACTTCCATTGCTTTAGCACTGTGATTTTTCTTAATTAAAGGTAAAACAGCTACTTTATAAGGAGCAAGAGCTGGTAATAAATGCATAACTTCTCTCTCACTACCATCAGCTAATTTTTCTTTTTGATATCCCTCACAAAGAAGAGCCAAAGTAAGTCGATCAGCACCAATAGAATATTCAATAATCGTAGGAAGATATTTCTCATTGGTATCAGGATCTAAATATTCTAATTTTTCACCAGAATACTCGGAATGTCTAGATAAATCCCAAGTACCACGATGATGAATACCATTCAATTCTTCCCATCCAATTGGAAATTGATATTGAATATCGCAAGCACATTTTGCGTAATGAGCTAACTTATCATGATCATGAAAACGCAATTTATCACTTGATAAACCTAAATCTTCGACAAACTGTAAAGCCCTTTTCTTATAATCATTAAAAACATCCATTGCCTGAGCATCTTTACAAAATTTTTGTAATTCCATTTGTTCAAATTCGATTGTTCGAAACAAGAAATTTCCAGGAGTAATTTCATTACGAAAACTTTTACCAATTTGGGCAATAGCAAAAGGTACTTTAGCTCGCATTGATCTTTGAACATTTAAGAAATTAACATACTCACCTTGACAAGTTTCTGGGCGAAGATAAACTGTATCTTTTTCTCCTTCGACAGTACCACGACTTGTTTCAAACATTAATTTAAATTGGCGAATATCTGACCAATTAAAGCCATGACAATTAGGACAAACAATATGATTATCATTAATATATTTCATCATTTCTTCATTAGTCATTCCTTCAGCACTAACTACACCTTTCGAATATTCTTCGATTAAATTATCAGCACGAAATCTTTGTTTACATTTCTTACAATCCATTTTAGGGTCACTAAAAGAATCAATATGACCTGAAGCTGCCCATATTTTAGGATTCATTAATATTGCAGCATCAACACCATAAGTTTTAGAATCTTCTTGAACGAAACGTTTCCACCAGCATTTTTTTACATTATTCTTAAGTTCTACCCCCACTGGACCAAAATCCCAGGTATTGGCAAATCCACCATAAATTTCACTCCCAGGAAAAACAAATCCATATTGTTTACAGTAATTAACTAATTCTTCCATTTTCATCATTATCATCTCCTTATAAAATAAAAGAGAGATTCCATATCTATAGAGACGAGTATTATCCCGCGGTTCCACTCTATTTATTCATTTGAATCCCTCTTACTTAATAGCTCCAGCTTTCCACACCATCATCGCATTAATTACTCAATTAATTTCTATTATACTCATTTTTTTTTAGTTGTAAAGTCTATTAATTTTTTAATCTAATAAATTTTATTAATATTTCTCTATTATTCTTTCTAATTCGTTTTCCATATTGTCAACTAATAAATAATCATTAAATCCATCTTCTAAATAATGTTTTTTAATGGGATCTTTATCTTTTTGTAACATAACAATTGTTGGAACGTGAAAACCAGTAATTTCTTGCATAGCTTTAAAAGTCATCAAACCTGACATTTCTTTCATCTCATCTTCAATTAAAATAAAATTATACTCTTTGCCTGATTTAATTTTATCAACAGCATCTTTTCCATAATATAAAACGGATGAAGTAATACCTTTGCTTCCTAAAATTCTTTTTACTTCTCGTATTATTCCTTTATTTTGAGCAACAACCAATACTCTTTGATAACTAGCAATATCACTTTCATACTCATTTAAGACACTTTTTTCTTTTTCATGATATACTCGTTGATCAAGACTTAATATAACATCTGTTCCCTCACCAACATTTGATTTAATTAATAAATTACCACCCATTATTTTCATTACTTTTTGACATACTTTAACATTAAACTCTTTTTTCTCTAAACTAGCCAATTCTTCTTTATCCAGTTCTCCTGTCGAACTAATAATCTCATTAATTGTTTCTAGAGGAATACCTCGTCCTGTATCCGATATATTAATAATAACACGACATACATCATATTTTTCAATCAAATTAACTTTTATATTAATGCTTCCTCTTACCGTATTTTTACAAGCATTAATCAAAATAGAATATAATACCTGCCGTATTTTCATATAATCCCCATATAGTATTGGCATTTTTTTTGGTAAGTTTATATGTAGTTCAACATCATCCATAATATCTGGTTTAACGCGTACTTCTAAATCTTTAATTAATTTTTCTAAATCATATTTACTATTTACAATCTTCAATTTTTGAACATCAAGCGACGATATATTCAAAATATTATTAATAGAAAAATCAAGTTGTCTTGTTAAATTATTAATTCGCATTAAACCATTCCGTATTTTATCAATATCTTCTTCATCACGAATTTCATTGTAAACACTATTAATATTCGTAAGTGGATTACGAGCTTCTTGGGTCATTTCAAACAAGAAATTATATTTATCTTCATAATTTTGATCCATTAATTCTTTATTTTTATATAGTTCATTAAGCATTCTAACATCTGGATTTTCAATAGTAAAATACATTAAAAATGTTATAAATGCTTCAGCATATGTAAGTAATAATAAACCTGGATTAAGCTTTTGTAGAACCATCGCTCCACCACCTAGAAGCACAAAAAATAGTAGTGGAAAATACTTTTTCTGTAATAGTTCTTTACGCTTTTTTATCATGCAATATGATAATACAATAATTAATAATCCAGATAATCCATAAATAAGATTAGTCGCTGGTCCATAAGAATAAACAACATCACCTTCACTAACACAATAAAGAGGTAATGTAAAGACAAGTGCAAACAATAAAAAATAAGCAAGAATAAAAGTTTTTATCCATTTATCATAATTAATTTTAGGAAAGGTAATAACCACAATATACAAACAAAAAAAGGATAACCAAGTTATTAAATAAACTAAATATAGTTTCGAAAAGATGATATTTAGAAGTGGAACAACATCCATATTTTTCATGCAATAATAACAGCCAATACCAATTATTACTCCAAATAAACTGGTAATTATAATATATGAATAAATTCTATTTTCCCTTCTATTAATTCTCTTTTTGGTAAAAAAAGCTACCATTAAAAGTATAATATAAAATAAACTTGCTAAAGTAAAGTTTATACCAACGTTCATATTATCACCATCCTAATATATATTATATCAAAAAAATAGTATATTTAAATACTATTTTATCTTTTTTTAATTTTTCTTTTTACTTTAGCATTTTCTCGACAATCAAGAACTTTTTCTTTAAAATCACCTATTTCATAAGCTAATTTAGATAAAGCTTGATAATCAACCTTTTCTACTAAAGTATATGGCATATTGTCCACAACCCTAATCCAATTAGGTCTTTCACGAGGTGGAATATATTCATCAATTAAACGCATAATATCTCTAATCGCTGTATCATAATCAAAATCAGGATTTAACCTAACAAAAAGCATTGGTAATTCTCCAGCAGTATTTTGATCAAACCTTACTCCTACTGCCCCACAGGAATGAACATACGGCGACTTAGCAACAGCATTTTCAATTGGTAAAAGAGGGGTTGTATGACCATCAGGTCGCATTATTGCTTGACTAATTCGATTAACAAAGAATAAAGCCCCATCTTGATCAATATATCCAAGATCTTTTGTCCTTTGCCAAATTCGTCCTGTTTCATCTCGATAATAAGCTTTACTTGTTTCATCCAAATTATGTAAATATCCATTAGCATGAGTTATCGTTGATACTTCTATTTCCCCTACCTCACCATAAGGAAGTTCTCTTCTAGTTACTGGATCAACAATTCGAACAATATTTTGTGCAAGAGGTATTCCAACACTACCAATTTTATTATCTTTATCTGTCGATGTAGTTGTAAAACCACCACCATTTTCAGTAGAACCTAACCCTTTTTTAATTTTTGGACCTCCACGAGATGTAAAAGTCTCGTTCATGTGACTTTCATGTTCTTCTAAAATTTTATCACCACCAGAGACTAAACACTTAACATAATCTAATCTTTCGTGTGGATGACGCATTAAATATTCATCAAGTATTTCAAAATGTCTTGGTGATCCCATCACAAAAGTTGCTTTTGATTTTTTTATATAATATGGAAATTTTTCTAATTTTGGACCAGGTATTAAATAAATAGTAACCCCATTTGATAAAGCATTATGCATTCCACTACTTGAACCATAAGCCGAGAAAAAAGGAACATTTCCTAAAAATATTTCACCTTTTTTAGGAAAGAAACCAGAATATTTAATTTGTAAATTTTGTCCATTATATGTTTCATTTCGAAGGCAAACACCCTTTGGTACACCGCTAGTACCACTAGTATAAACTACAACAGTTGTACGATCTTTTTCATAAGGAAAGTCACCCACTGTAAACCAACGATTTCCCATCCGATAAAAATCTTCATAATCAATATAAATACTTTCTGACTTAACTTTCTTATGAGTCAAATTGTAAAGATGCTTTTTAATTCCTTTTAAAGAAGCACTTGGTGATACTGAAACAATTTTAAGTAATGGACTTTCTCTTCGTATTTTTTCCATATTTTCATAACACTTATCAATCATTATCATATATTTAGCTTGAGCCATTTCAATATAACTTAATATTCGTTTAGCATTTGTTCTTGGTTCAATCAAGTTAGGAATAGCCCCTATTTTAATTAATGCATAAAAGGCATATACAAACTCTGGCGTATTAGCCATACAAATAATAACATTATCTCCACTACGAACTCCTAACTTAGAAAATGACTTAGCAACATGTTCTATTTCTTCAATTAATTTTTCATAAGTTATTTCTGTTCCTTCATAGATAAGAGCATTTATTCCTCGATAGTTTTGAGCATTTGTTTTTAATACCTGCCACATTGTCATTGGCACAATTTCATCACGATCTGTTTCTTCGTTTGTTGCCCAAAGCCAAGGCATATCAATTGAAGCATAACCAGTAATTGGTCCTTGTATCTTTCCTTTTTGTAATTCTCTTAAATATTTTAAATGTTCTAATTTTTCTTCACGAGACAATCCCTCAATAAATAAATGATACGCATCAATATCTTCTTGTTTCACTATAAAACCTCCTCTTAAAAATATCAATATTCTATCTCACAATAATAAATATATCATAAAACAATATTGAATGCTATTACTTGATGTCAAAAAAGAATGAATAATTTTATCCATTCTTTTCTTCTTCATGTATTTTTTGAATAATTCTTTCAATATTTAAACCATAATCAATTGATTCATCATAAACGAAAACTAATTCAGGAGTATGGCGAATATCAATATTTTCTGCAAGTTTAGTACGTAGAAAGCCTTTAGCATCATTAAGTTCTTGTAATAATTTATCTTTATCATTATTCATACAAGTAAAATATACCTTAGCAAAAGATAAATCATTTGTTATTTCAACAGCTGTTAAGGTTATAGTTTTAATTAAAGGATTTTTTATTTCTTTAAAAATAATTTTGGATAATTCAGCTAAAACTAAGTTATTTAGTCTTTCTATCTTAACACTGTTCATTATTTAACCTCAACCATCATAAATGTCTCTATTACATCGCCTTCACGGATATCTTGATAATCAAGAATTGTAAGACCACAATCATATCCAGAAACAACCTCTTTAACTTGATCTTTTTCATGTTGTAAAGAAGCAATTTTACTTGTATAAATTACAATACCATCACGAACAATTCGAGCATCACTACCATTTTTTATCGTTCCACTTGTTACATGACAGCCTGCTATATTACCAATTTTAGAAAATTTGAAAATTTGTCTTACTTCACAAACACCAGTAACCTTTTCTTCATATACAGGATCAAGAATTCCCTTAATTGCTGCTTCCATATCTTCAACAACTTTATAGATAATATTATATAATCTTATTTCTACGTTATTTTCCTTAGCTAAATCATTTGTTTTATTATTAGGTCTTACGTTAAAACCAATAATAATAGCATTGGAGGCTTGAGCTAACTTTACATCACTTTCCGTAATTGTTCCTACTCCACTACGAATAATATTAATTCGAACATCATCAATATTAATTTTATTTAAAGAATTACGAACTGCTTCTTCACTACCTTTAACGTCACATTTAACTAAAACATTGATTTCCTTAACGCCATCACGAACCATTGAATACAATTCATCCAAACTCATTCCAGCTCGGTTAGTATCTTTATGATGACTTCTTAATTTACGTTCTTCACTAATACTTCTAGCTTCTTTTTCTGTTTCAAAAGCCATAAACTTATCACCTGCAGTTGGTAATTCGTTAATTCCCGTTATTTCAACAGGTGTTGAAGGAGAAGCCATAGTAATATTATTTCCTTTATCATCTTTTAGACTACGTATTTTTCCATAACTATTACCAATAACAACTGGATCACCTATTCGTAATGTTCCACTTTGAACTAATAAACTAACAATACTTCCTACTTTATTATCGGTTCTAGCTTCAAGAACAGTACCAGTGGCATAACGATTAGGATTAGCTTTTAATTCACGCATTTCGCTAATTAATAAAAGTGTTTCTAATAATTCATTTACCCCAGTTCCCTTTTTAGCAGAAATATTACAAGTTACAACATCCCCACCAAATTTTTCTGGAACTAGACCATTTTCTGTTAATTCAGTTAAAACACGATCAACATTGGCATCAGGTAAATCAATTTTATTTATCGCAACAACAATTGGAACATTAGCTGCTTTAGCATGATCAATTGCTTCTTTAGTCTGAGGCATTACACCATCATTAGCTGCCACAATTAAAACAACAATATCCGTAACACTCGCCCCACGACTACGCATTTCTGTAAAAGCTTCATGACCTGGAGTATCAATAAAAGTAATTTTTTTACCATCAACAACAACTTGGTAAGCTCCAATAGCTTGCGTAATTCCACCAGCTTCACCACTAGCCACATTAGTTTTACGAATAGTATCTAGAAGTGTTGTTTTACCATGATCAACATGTCCCATAATCGTAATTACTGGTGGACGAAGTTCTAAGTCCTCTTCACGGTCAACTATCTCATATTGTTCAAAGTTTGATTTATCCGTTTGTTCTTCTCTTTTTAACTTTTTATCATAGTCGACAACAATCATTTCACAAATATCATAATTTATTTCTTGATTAATTGTAGCCATAACTCCTAATTCAAAGAGTTTCTTAATTATTTCAGCTGGACTAATCTTTAACCTTTCAGCGAGCATTCCTACAGTCATATTATCACTATAAACAATGACATCACCATCTTCTTGATTAGTCATTAACTTATCGCGGTGTTTATAAATTTCTTTTTTTCCTTTTAAGAATTTTGCTTTATTTGAGGCATTAATATTTTTTTCTTTGACTTTTTGATTATCTTGTTTCTTTAATTTTTCTACTTTAGTATTAACTTTATCTAAATCAATATCGATGCTACTAACTAAGTTTGATACTTTTTCTTCTAATTCTTCATCAACTTCATAATCAGGATTAAGGTTTTCTTTCATATTATCAAGTTCAATATCTAAAATAGTAATCTCTTCGTCAGTTAAAAAATCATCCTCTTTAGTTTTATTAATACCTACCTTTTTACATAAATCTAATATTAGAGAAACATCTTTATCAACATCCATTGCATACTCTAAAATATTCATTTATACCACCTACCTTTTCTTTATTTAATTATTTATTACTTTTTTTACTTCTTCATAAAAATCATCAGTGATTTCACACTCCAAATGTCTAGCTAATGCTTTTGTTTTTCTTGCTTTATCTAGTACATCTAAATCTTTTTTAATATATGCACCATGACCATTTAATTTTCCTGTTTCATCAATTTTTATTTCACCTTCTGGAGTTCTAACAATTCTTAATAATTCATTTTTAGGGCATCTCTCATTAGAAACAACACAGGTACGCATAGGAATTTTCTTTACTTTCATTATTCACCTTTTATATTAATTCCCATTTCCGAAGCTTCTTTCATACTCTTAACATCAATCTTGTATTTTGTAAGACGTGATGCAAGACGAGCATTCATACCTTTTTTACCAATTGCTAATGAAAAATTATCATCATCTGCTACAACAATCGCTTCACGTGCTTTTTCATTGGTAATTAAAACTGTTAAATTTTTTGCAGGAGCTAAAGCATTTTCGATAAATACTTTAGGATCATTATCATATTTAATAACATCGATTTTTTCACCATGAAGCTCTTTAATAATATTGGCAATACGACTTCCTTTTTCCCCAATACAAGCACCAATTGGTTCAAAGTTTGATTTTTCCGTATATACCGCTACTTTACTACGTACCCCAGGATCACGAGCAACACCATACATCAATAATGTTCCATCACTAAATTCAGGGATTTCTAGTTCAAATAATCTTTTAACAAAACCATAATGGCATCTTGATAATTTAATAACTAAATTACGTCCTGTATTATCAATTTTAGTTACATAAACCTTAATTGTACTACCCATTTCAATCGTCTCACCAGGAATAATATCTTTTTTAGGAAGAATTCCATTACTTCGTCCTAAATCAATATAATAATTATCCGTATCTTCTAATGCAACTGTTCCAATCAATAATTCATCTTGTTTGTCTTTGTATGTATCAAGAGTTACTTGACGTTCTGCCTCACGTACTTTTTGAATTACTACTTGTTTAGCTGTCGATGCTGCTACACGTCCAAAATCTTCTGTAGTAACTTCTTCATCAATAGTATCACCAATTTCTAATTTATCATTTATTTTTTTTGCATCAGCAAGACTTATTTCTGTTTCAGGGTTAGTAACTTCCTCAACAACAGTCATAAATGAATATACTTTAATTTCTCCAGTTACTGGATTAACTTTCGCTTTTCCATTACTTTTTCCAGTATGTTTTTTATATGCTGATGCAAGAGCAAGTTCCATTGCTTCTAAAACTTGATTTTTATCAATACCTTTTTCTTTAACAATTGCATCCAATGCACCTAAAAACTCTTTTGTAGGATCCATCTTTTCTTCTTTTTTAATTTTTCTCATTTTCTTCACCTTTACTCTTTCCATAAATATCAAGGACATATTTTTCTTGAATTAAATCATCATTCTTATCCATTAAAGGATTAATAATCTTGGTAGCTTCGACTATTTTATCAATATCAATTGTTTCCTCACTATCTAAACATATTCTTAAATAATTAATTTTTCCCTCTTTCTCAAAAGTAACACTATCTACTGTTAATTTTAAATTATCTAAACTACTTCCAATAATTTTTTTTACATTCTCTTCCACATTTTTCTCCTTCAAAGATAAATTAAAGAGTGGCATCGCCACTCAACAAAGTTATTATATCATATTTTTGGTTTATTTCAATAGTTTTTATTTAAATACAATAATTAATATTACGGCAATTAGAGCAACTAAAGTAATCAAAAAAATAATAAGTGGCAACAGCGTTTTGTTTTTTCTATGCACTTCATCAAGAAAAATATCTTGAAAATTATCCTCTTTTTTTTCTATTTGTTGTTCAACACTAACTATCGTATCATCACTTAATGCTTTATCTAATTGAGCATCATCAAATGATAAACTCTCTTCCGTAAAATTATCCAACTCAAAGATATTTCCTTTTAGTTGTCCTTCAACTAAAGTATCAGCATCATCACCTACTAAATCACTAAACAAATCCAAATCTTTTTCTTTTTCATCAATACTCTCTATTAATTTAGATATTTCGTTTTCTTGTTCCACAAAATCCTTGTTATCCAAATTTCGCATAGCATTATCAGGAGTAAGACGTTCATGAGCTTTTTTTAAATAATCATTAACACTATAGGATTTTTCTTCATACTCTATTTTAGCATATTCCTTTGTCTTTTCTTGTTCTTCAACGCTTTCTTTCTCAGTATCTAAAATATTATTAATATCAACAACTGACTTATTTAAGTAAACATCCTGATACAATTCTTGATTACGACTAATTCTACTTAAATTGGCATCTTTTTCATCTTGCACATTTTCAGTATCTTCTTGGTACTTTTCCATCCTACTCATCTAATCACCATACTCTCTGTTATTATCATAACAAATTTTTTTTATTTTGTTAAGAAGATAATTGCATTTATTATATTTTTTCTATATAATGTTAAGTAGGAGGAATTATGAAAGTAGTAGTAAATAGAGATAATTGTATTGGCTGTGGAGCTTGTGAAGCTATCTGCCCAGAAGTATTCCAACTTGATGATGATGGATTATCATCAGTTGTATGTGAAGATTTTAGTAAAGTTAATGAAAATACTGTAGAAGAAGCTTTAGAAAGTTGTCCAACAAGTGCCATAGAAAAAAAATAAAAAAGGGAAACCT
>AUXO018782439.1_pt1 | contig 10795 bp, 9 predicted proteins | sample 768731 | NCBI WGS metagenome assembly AUXO01 (sample SAMN02715735, study PRJNA202380) | gut metagenome | biome: sheep rumen | host: Ovis aries | place: New Zealand: Palmerston North
AAAGCCATTTTCCTTGACAGAGATGGAACCATCAATGTGATGAAAGGTTTCTTGACAAAAGCTGAGAATTTTGAATTGATTGAAGGTGTTACAGACGCCATCAAAATGATTAATAAGTCAGGCTATCTTGCCATCGTTGTTAGCAATCAACCAGTCATTGCACGTGGAGAATGCACTTTCAAAGAACTGGAGAACATCCACAACAAGATGGAGACAGAATTAGGCAAAGCAGGTGCATTTGTTGATGCTATTTATTATTGCCCACATCATCCAGACAAGGGATTTGATGGAGAACGAATAGAATACAAGGGAGAATGTCAATGTAGAAAGCCAAAGCCTGGAATGTTGTTTCAAGCTGCAAAAGAATGGAATATAGACCTGTCACAATCTTATATGATTGGAGACTCAGAAAGAGATGCTGAAGCAGGTAAAAATGCAGGCTTGAAAGCATCATTCATAATCGAGGGAAACAATGCATTCTCCTTATTAAACACCATGAAAGATATTATAAAATGAAAGTTATCTTTATAACACCAGTCACTCCCTATAAAGAAAATATGGGTGGACCCTCTGGACATCCTTATGCCTTGATGATAGAACGTGACCCAAGTATTGAAATAGAAATCTATAGCTTTAATAATAATCATTTTAATGCAGCGCAAATTTCAGAAGTAGAAAAAGAGTTAAAAGTTAAAATACATCTTTTAAAAAAACAAAAGTGGATTCAATGGATATTAAAATACCATTTGACTTTTATTCGACTATTCTTAAAATACCCTATTAACTATTATATTAGAATATCCCATATTATTCTTAAAGACATTTATGGTAAGAAGCCAGATTTAGTTTGGGTGTATAGCCAAGAATTTTCAGGCATTATCAAACAATTTAAAGAACAACAAATTTTATTTACAGTTCCCGATTGCTACTCATTACATTGGTATAGGAGATTAGGAAAAAGGTACACTTTATGCAACTTTAAAGAATATCTAAAAGTAGTCGTAAATTTTTACAAGGTGTATCGGATGGAGAGCAATTATCCATGCTCGCCCAATATTCGTTTTCATTTAGTTGGAGAGGAAGACGCTAAATTCCTAAAAGAAATATGCCCAAATGCTGATGTTCATTTTTACAGACATCCTCATTATGAAATTCACCAGCCTATGAAAGAAATCAAGTTTTCTTCTCCCAAAATTAAATTATTGATTACTGGTAGATACGATTTATACTCTTTTCAAGCTGCTGACGAAGTGATAGAACTGTTTTGCAAAAATCCTAACATCCTTATCAATTATGAACTTACAATATTAGGAAAGGGATGGGAGAAACCTATTTTAGAACTTGAAAAGCACCATTGTCCTGTTACTTACATAAGATTTGCACCAAACTACATTGAAGAAATTGTAAAACATGACATCCAACTTTCTCCTATTAGTGTGGGAACAGGTACCAAAGGAAAGGTGCTTGATGCTTTTGCCAATGGATTGATGGTTATAGGTACGCCTTTTGCTTTGGAGAATATTGATGTTGAAAACAATGTCTCTTGTGTTCAATATGATAATGCAGAACAACTTTTAAGAGTGTTGTGTGACATACCTTTACATCGAGAGAAGTATGAACAAATGGCAGAGAAAGGAAGAGAAAATGTACTTAAGTATCATGATAAAAAATTGATTGCATCTCAACTTTTTGTATAATTTCTTTTTTCAGAATAGTCGTTAAAGGGTGGTATCTTCACTTTTCATTTATAAATTTTAGTTCTTTATATGTGGCTTTATCTAACAATATTCTTTATACCTATTTTATATTATCTATTTAATCCCAAAGGATGGAAAAAAACGAAATTTCTTGTATGGATGATGTTTTTTCTTGCTTTTTTTGTAGGATTAACTGATATGTTTGGCGGGTATGATAGATACATCTATGGAGAACTATTTGATAATATTGCTGATGCGAAAAGTGCAGGAGATAATCCTTTTAAAAGTACTGGATTTCAATTCTATGGTTCTGAATTCGGTTACGGAACAATTTGTGTTATTATCTCATATTTTACTAAAAATAGATACATTTTTATTTTAATTGTTACGATTATTATTTATACCCTGCTCTATTTGTCTCTCAAAAAATATACTACAAATTATCCTTATGCTGTTATCCTGTTTTTTGGACTTTGGTTTTTCTTTACATTCACTTATTTACGACAAGTACTAGGAGTGACAGTATGCTGGCTTGCTATTGAATATGCTATCAAACAAGATAAAATAAGATTCTTTTTTATAGCTTTATTAGGTGCAACTATCCATAATTCCGCTTTAGTTTTTTTGCCTGTCTATTTTTTTTCACAGAAGAAATTCTCAAAAATACAAGTTTTATCTGTCATGTTTATATGTTTTTTGATTGGATTGACAAATATCGCAGGAGTCTTACAAAATACATATATTTCTTTTAATACTGTTGCAGCATATCACGAATATCTAGGTATGATGGATGATAATGAAGGTTCCTTCCGATTAGCTTATGCTATAGAAACTGTATTTTTTTTATTTATTATTCTTAGTAATTATCATTTATTTAGTAACAGTAGAAAACGACTTACATTTCTCAATATGGCATTGATGTTTTGTGCTATACTCCTCCTATTCATTCGCTCAGAAAACGGAGGAAGAATTGCATGGTATTATATGATTGGACTAATTAGTACCATAACCTTTATAGTGCATGGGAAAGGAGTTAATCCTTTACTTTCAAAAATACTGATTGTTATTTGCTTATTATTGTATCTTCGTATTTATAATAGCTGGCAACGTTTCAATTGTTTATATCCTTACAAAACATTTCTTACAAATGGACATCGAACGCCAGACTTCACATATGAGAGATATGAATATGATGAAAGATATGATAAAGATAAATTTTACAGATAAGTATGAAGCAAAGAGATTCCAATCTTGAATGTTTGAGAATTATTGCGATGATTCTTGTACTTGTTGTTCATGCAACTTTCATTGGGACAGGATTTCCTAAAATCACAGAAACAACACAAAACCCCATTTCATCCTTTTGTCGCTTTGGATTTGGAGCTATATCAATTGTTTGTGTTAATCTGTTTTTGTTAATATCAGGATGGTTTGGAATCCATTTTCATTTAAAGAAATTCATTTCGTTTATACTTACAGCTATTTTCTATGCTTTATTAATCTATATTGCTTTACTGCTGCTATACCCTCCTAAATACTTAAATTGGACATCTGTTAGCACGGTATTTATGCTGAATTCAAATGATTATTGGTTTATTAAATCATACATTATATTATACATTTTTTCCCCTATACTAAATACATATATTGAAAAATCTGATGAGAAACAATTGAGACTAACACTCATTGCATTTTATATTTTCCAAACTGTATATGCATGGTTATCTATTTATGGTGCAGCCGACTTCCAAGGTGGATATTCAGCTTTGTCCTTTATGGGGCTATATTTGTTGGCTCAATATTTTCATCGTTATCCAGGAATTACAAAAAATTGGGATGCAAAACATGGAATTGGCCTTTTCTTTGGAATAGCCTTGCTTAATGCATCTTTAGGTTTTTTAGTAACTCGTTTAGGTTTACCTATTGCCGGAAGAATTTTCACCTATACTAATCCATTGGTGATCATACAAGCTTTGGGGTTATTGATAGGTTTCTCTAAATTTACGTTCCAAAACAATTTTGTTAATTGGATTGCCAGTTCTTGCCTCGCTGTGTATTTGTTGCATGCTAATGAATTGATTTTACGTGTTTATTATGGACCAACTATTAGGAATTGGTTTGTACAAGAAAACTGTTTTCCCTTTTTATGTTATACTTTTGTGTTTTTGAGCCTTATTTTTATAACTGCTATACTGATTGACAAAGTTCGTATCTATCTATTTCAATTAGTAAAATTATGTTAATAACAGTTCTTACTCCTACTTATAACCGCGCAAACTTATTAGATAGGCTCTATCAATCACTCTGTCAACAAACTTTTCAAGACTTTGAATGGATTGTTGTAAACGATGGTTCAAAAGATTATACTGACTATGTCGTTGAATCATTTATTAAAGAAAATAAAATCAATATCCATTACATTAAGCAAGAGAATGGTGGAAAGCATCGTGCTGTGAATCGTGGAGTGAAAGAGGCAAAAGGGAAATTGCTATTCATTGCTGATAGTGATGATTGGCTTTTGCAAAATTCACTTGAGATAGTCACAAAAGTCTTTCAAGACATTTCTGACGATCATTCATTTGCAGGAGTGTGTGGTTTAGACTCTTATGCAAATGGAAAAACCACAAGTGGAAACTTACCACACGACAAAATAGACTGCAATGCGATAGATATTAGATTAAAATATCATGTAAGGGGAGATTTAAAAGAAGTTTTCAGGACTGAAGTACTTAGGGAAATGCCTTTCCCCGAATTTGATGAAGAAAAATTTTGTCCTGAAGCATTACTTTGGAACAGAATTGCACAGAAATATCAATTACGCTATTTCAATAAGCCCATATATCAAGTAGAATACCAATCAGAAGGTCTTACAGCAGGTATTACTAAAGCAAGAATGAATAGTCCAATCGCTTCGACTACATGCTACAAAGAAATGACTGAATATAGAATACCAATCAAGGAAAAAATAAAAGCAGCTATCAATTACTGGCGTTTTCGGATGTGTGATTCTCCACACAATTTTCCTCAATTATCTATGAAGTGGCTTTGGACTATGCCTATAGGTTGGGCTATGCATCTAAGTGATTTGAGAAAGTTATGAAAATTCTTCATGTGATTACTTCTCTAACTACTGGAGGTGCTGAAAAACTGATGGTAGATTTATTACCCAGATTACGTGATCTGGGTAATGATGTTGAATTAGTTATCTTTAACGGCAGAGAAACTCCATTCAAGAAACAATTAAGAGAACAACATATAATTATACATTCTCTTAGTTACACAAGAAATGTTTATCATTGGCAGAATCTATGGAGATTAAGAAAATATATAAATAAATTTGACATTGTTCACACCCATAATACAGCTCCTCAATTATTTGCCGCAATAGATTCTGTTGGGAAAAAAGTAAAATTATGCACAACAGAACATAATACAACAAACAGAAGACGTGATAAAAAAATATTATATTGGGGCGACAAATGGATGTACGCTCAATATGACAAAATCATTTGTATTTCTGACCAAGCAGAAATAAATCTTCGTCAATACTTACAAAACGATTCTTCTAAAATTACAACCATCTATAATGGAATTGATTTAGACCTTTTTAAAAATGCAAGTCCTAATTATCAGTTAAAACCACACCAAGATAAGACGATTATCACAATGGTGTCTGCTTTTCGACCTCAGAAGGATCATGAAACCCTTATTAAAAGTATGAAACTTCTCCCTCCTCAATTTGAACTATGGTTAGTAGGAGATGGAGAGACTCTTGAAGAAATGAAGATGTTAAGTAGGAAAGAAAAACTAACAGAAAGAATTGTCTTCTGGGGACGTAGGAATGATATTCCGACAATTCTTAAAACATCTGATATTATTGTAATGTCATCTCACTATGAAGGTCTCTCTCTCTCAAATTTGGAAGGTATGTCGTGTGGACGACCATTTATTGCCAGCGATGTGGATGGACTCCGAGAGATTGTACAGGGATATGGAATTTTATTTCCACATAAAAACAAAGAAGCATTAGCACAAGAAATACTCCATTTATCTGAAGACAATGAATATGCTGAAAGGATAGTCCATCAATGCATTTTGAAAACATCAAATTATGACATATCTATTATGGCAACTAAATATAATGAAATTTATAATAATCTCGTATAAATAATGACGATTTCATTTCAGATATGAAAATTGCATTTATAAATAACTCACTATCAGGCATGATTAGTTTTAGGCTTGATATCATGCAGCATTTTATTAGTCAAGGGAATGAGATAATACTTCTCACACCATTGGATGAGAAAGTTATTAATCGGCTTCCAAAAGAAGTTAAATTTATAGCAATAGATTTCGAAAGGACATCAAAAAACCCTCTCAACGATTTGAAGTTGTTTAAGCAAATACGAGATATATTACAAAAAGAAAAGCCACATTATGTATTTACTTATACTATCAAGCCCAATATTTATGGAACCTTAGCAGCGAAATCTTGTGGAATACATTCTACAATGATGATGGCTGGATTAGGATATACTTTTACGAATAATCATATATCGTCATTAATAGCTAGGAACCTTTATCGTTTTGCTCTTTCTTTTTCAGATTTCTTATTTCTTCTAAATAAGGAAAATGTCAATAGAATCATGCATTACAAAATGTGCAACAATGATAAAATTATTTTTCTATCAGGTGGTGAAGGAGTGAATCTTAGGAAGTACGAATTCAGTGATAATGCATCTGAAACTGTTAGTTTCATTTTTATAGGACGCATTATAAAAGAAAAAGGAATTCATGATTTTTGCAAAGCTGCAAACATTGTTAAATTAAATCATTCAAATGTATCTTTCTTCATAGCTGGCGAGTTGGACACTTTATATCCAGGTAGTTTAACAGAAGAAGAATTAAATCAATACACGAATTCCGGAAACGTTGAATTTTTAGGAAGAGTAAATATTTCTGAATTCATGAAAAGAAAAGGATTAGTGGTCGCTATTCCATCATACTATTCCGAAGGATTGAATCGTTCCTTAATGGAAGGTTGTGCATGTGGTAAACCCATTTTAACTACTAATCATCCTGGTTGTAAGGAAACTGTTAAAAACGGCTTTAATGGATACATTGTGGAAAAACAAAATCCACAAGATTTAGCAAATAAGATGATTCAATATATCAATTTGTCTCAAGATGAAAAGAATAGAATGTCACATAATAGTAGGAAATTAGCCGAACAGTTTTTCGACATTCACAATGTAATTGACCAATACGACAGAATCATAAAATCAGTCTAATATGTATAAACACTTTTTTAAGCGATTCTTAGATTTTTGGATTTCCTTGGTAGCCTTAATAAGCATCTCTCCTATTTTGTTGGTAGTAACTATTTGGTTGTATTTTGCTAATAAAGGGGCTGGGGTTTTTTTCTTTCAAAAAAGGCCTGGTAAAGATGAGAAACTATTTAATATTATAAAATTTAAGACAATGACTGATGAACGGGATTCTGTAGGTAAATTGCTTCCTGATGCTCAACGTCTGACCAAAGTTGGACGATTTGTTCGTTCAACAAGCATTGATGAATTGCCTCAGCTTTTTAATGTGCTGAAAGGAGATATGGCATTAATTGGGCCCCGTCCATTGCTACCAGAATATTTACCTTATTACACAAAGAGAGAGGCTTTACGCCATACAGTTAGGCCAGGCATCTCTGGTTGGGCTCAAGTTCATGGTAGAAATCATCTTTCATGGGATGAAAAGTTGGAATTGGATGCTTACTATGTAGAACATCTTACTATTTTGATGGATTGTAAAGTGATTTTTACAACTATCAAGAATGTATTAATGAGAAAGGATATTGAAGTCGTTCCAAGTAATGTTCTTGGCAAATTAAGTGATGTCAGAAAAAATGCTAATAAGGAAATTTGTTCAGACAGATATAGCAACGAGAGTTGAATGGGTAAACAATCCAAAGGTACACAATTCGATGCATTTTCAAGTGCCCATCGACAATAAGAGTACTCTCAATTGGTTGAATAAAGTTAAAAATTCTGCTTCACGTTTTGATGTTGTATTTGAGGAAGATGATGTCGTTGCTATGGGGGGGTTAACCTCAATTGAAAACTATCCAATAGGAAAAAAGGCTGAATTATATATTTTTGTTAACCCAGAACTGCAAAAAGGAGGTATAGGAACTAAAGCAACACATTTACTCTGTAAATATGGTTTTGAGAAATTAAGGCTGTCGAAAATTTATCTTTACACCAACTCCAACAATATTGCAGCTCAAAAAGTTTATGAAAAAGTCGGATTTAAAAGACTGGGGCAATTTTGTAAAGAAGCTATTGATGGAGAAGGAAAGATTATTGACAGATATTATTATGAAATCACTAAAGATGACTTAGGCAAACAAGTGGTCACTGATGTGTTTTTACGAATGGATGATATTTGTATTGATGGACAAAATCTTCGAATTATTCGAGACGACATATTTCCATTTGTAGGTGGTGGTGCAAAAGCAAGAAAAGCTGTTGAATACGAAACATTTCTTAAAGAGAATGGATATAATGCAATTGTAACTTGCGGAGGTATTCAGAGCAATCACAATAGAGCAATGGCTTTGCTTGCTGCTAAGAATGGATGGAAATGTCACCTCTGCATTCAAGGAACAGAAGAACGATTTGTTAATGAAAAAGGTAATGCTTTGCTTTGTCGTTTGGCTGGAGCTGAATGTGAATTGATTCAACCACAAGAAACAGCTGAAGTCATGGAACGAGCAATGGAAAAACTTAAAGAAGAAGGTTATCGCCCCTATTATGTAGTAGGTGGAGGTCATAATTTGCCAGGGGGAACTTCTTTTGTAAAAGCAGTTAAAGAATTGAAAAAACGATGTGAACGACAAGGGTATAAACCTAATCATATTTTTCATGCATCGGGTACAGGATCCACACAAGCAGGTATTGCTGTGGGACTTGATTTGGTTGGATGGAGCGATGTAAAACTTATAGGAATTTCCGTTGCTCGACAGCATGAACGAGGGAAACAAGTGATTGTAGATTTTGCAAATATGTTGGCAAAGCACTATGAAATATCGAAAGATTATTCTAATTCCATCTTTTTTAATACCGATTATCTTTGTGGAGGTTACGAGAACTTTACGCAAGAAATGAAATATTTCTTAGATGATATTATGAAAAAGACTGGACTCGTTTTTGACACGACATATTCAGGTAAGGCATTCTATGGAATGATGGATATAATCAAAAAAAATAACATACAAGGAAATATTATCTTCTGGCATACAGGAGGGATTATGAATATAATGGCATAATAATTATGAACATATTATTTACTTGTGCGGGTAGAAGGACATATCTGCTTAAATATTTTAAAGAACAATTAGGCGGAGAAGGCAAAATCATCGGCACTGACATGCAGTTGACAGCACCAGCTCTTTCTGCCGCAGATATTAAAGTTCAAGTTCCTGCTGTTTATGATTCTACATATATTGACAAAACTCTTGATATTTGCAAGAAGTATCAAGTTGAAGTTTTGATTAGTTTGAATGATTTAGAACTGCCTATTTTGGCTGAACAGAAGGAACGCTTTCAGGCTATCGGGACAAAAGTCATTGTGAGTGACCCAGCTGTAATTGATATTGCTTTTGACAAGTATAAGACTGCTCAGTGGGTTGAATCTATCGGGCTGACTGCGCCAAAGACTTATGTACGACTTGATGAAGCAAAAAAAGCTTTAGCATCTAGTGATATCGTCTTTCCTCTATTCTTAAAACCTCGTTGGGGGTCCGGCTCCATAGGCCTAGAAACCGTGGAAGATATGGAAGAATTGGACATTGTTTATGAACTTCTCTTCAAGAAAATCAAAAAGACAATCCTTGCCACAGCATCGATAGGTGACGAGTATATTCTGATTCAAGAAAAGCTGATGGGCAAAGAATTTGGTCTTGACGTAATGAATGATCTGACAGGGAAAAATGTCGGTGTCAGTGTGAAGCAGAAACTTGCCATGCGTGCTGGAGAAACAGACAAGGCAGTTACCGTTGATTTGCCAGAGGTTCGTGAAATGGGTAGAATAATTGGTGAAAACTTGAAACACATAGGTAATCTTGATGTAGATATCATGCAGAGAGCAAATGGTGACTACTGTGTTTTGGAACTGAACCCACGTTTTGGTGGTGGCTATCCTTTCTCATACGAAGCGGGCGTGAATATGCCAAAAGCAATTATTGAATGGGCAAAAGGAAACGAAATAGATCCATCCATTCTTCAACCTCGCTTCAACGAAATTTTTGCAAAATGTGATTATCTTGTAAAGGTAGATTGATGTGGCTATTGTGAATATATAGACAATTAAAAGGATACAAATATATATGTTGCACAAACTTAACTTCCCAGGCGTTACGAAAAAGCTATATTAATAGAATTTGATTGTATTTTGAATTCGATATATATACAAACCTATGAATAATCGTATTAAGAACCTAGCAAGTTGGTATTTCTCAAAAGCAGCGATGCCTTATTGGGCTGTACTGCTATTTGACTGTCTAGTCATCATCGTGTCGAACCTGGTGGTATATACGTTGACACACGGTGGATTTGCCACTTCACTTGCGTTCCGACGATTGGTGCCTACGCTCATCATTTACTTGATTCCGTACATCATCGGATTTCGCATTTTACATACTTACAGTGGTGTGATTCGATATTCGAGTTTCTCAGATTTGCTTCGAATCGCTGCTGCGAATATGTTCGGTATTGTTTGTGTGGAGGGACTAAGATTCTTTTTCCATACGGACCGATGGTTGACTGAGATTCGCTTCCGTGAATTATTCTTCGCATGGCTGTTAGCTACGTTCATTATGTTCGTTGCCCGTATGTTAGTAAAGTATATGTACGACCGACTGAGGGAAAACAAAGCAAACCATGGGGTGTTCATCTATGGATGCAAGTCAGGCGGTATGATGCTGGCGAAGGCAATACGTATGGAGGACCCAGCCCGATTCACGCTAAGGGGATTCATCAGCGACAGCGACGACATGCCTGGACATATCTTGCAGGGAGTCCGAGTTTATAAGAACGATG
>AUXO011454516.1_pt1 | contig 10793 bp, 15 predicted proteins | sample 768731 | NCBI WGS metagenome assembly AUXO01 (sample SAMN02715735, study PRJNA202380) | gut metagenome | biome: sheep rumen | host: Ovis aries | place: New Zealand: Palmerston North
GAGAGTGTAAAATAAAGTGTGTAAGTTACCGGTAACAAAACTTACGCACTTTATTTTTATGTAAAGGTGCGATACAATCAAGAAAGGATTTGAAAGGATTATGAAAACAGAAATTATGGCACCTAGAAAGAACAGACGCTCAGAGGCAAGTAGAGCTATTGCGAAAGCTATTCTTGATCAGTATCAACCAACAAATGCAGAAGAAATGCAGGATGCTCTCAAAGATATTTTTGGACCTATGTTTGAAGCTATGTTACAGGGAGAGCTGGACTCTCACTTGGGATATGAGAGCAACAATCATGGTTCAAAATCAACCACCAATCGTAGGAACGGATATTCCCATAAGACCGTTAAAACTACATATGGAGATATTGATGTAGAAGTGCCTAGAGACAGAGATGCGTCTTTTGAACCGCAAGCAATTCCTAAGCGTACAAGAGATATTAGTGGAATTGAAGATAAAGTATTGTCCATGTATGCTCGTGGTATGAGCCAGCGTGATATTGCAGATACAATTGAAGACATCTACGGATTTGAAATTTCACATGATACGATTTCAAATATTACAGACCGTGTGATTGATACTGCTAATGAGTGGCAGAATCGTCCGCTCAAGAAGTTTTATGTATTTTTGTTTGTGGACTGTCTTTATGTTACTATTCGAAAGGATATGGAATCTAAAAGCTGTGCAGTATACGTTATACTTGGCTATGATGTAAATGGTATAAAAGACATTCTCGGCATCTGGATAGGCGAAGCAGAAGGTAAACACTACTGGATGCAGATATTTGATGAAATCAAAGCCAGAGGTGTTGAAGATGTACTGTTTATAAGTATGGATGGAGTGTCTGGTCTTGAAGAAGGGGCAAAGTCTATCTTCAAGGATGTCATTGTCCAGCGTTGCATTGTTCATTTAATCCGTAACTCAATTAAATATATACCATCTAAAGAATATAAGTCATATACAGCGCAACTTAAAAAAGTGTATGGTGCTGCAAGTTTAAAGGCTGCAGAAGCTGAATTTGAGCGCTTTAAGCAGGCATGGAATCAGTATCCAGGGGCTGTAGATGTCTGGGTACGCAACTGGTCTCATGTCGAACAACTATTCAATTATGGAAGTGCTGTTCGAAAAGTTATGTACACTACAAATGCCATAGAAGCTGTTAATTCTAGTTTCCGTAAAGTAACTAAGAAAGGCACATTTCCAAGTGAAGATGCTGTTCTCAAGGCATTATATTTGCGTATCACGGAACTTTATAAAAAATGGAATGAACGTCCAATCTCAAACTGGGCATTTGTTCGTAACCAGCTGGCGATGGATGATAAGATTCAGACAAGAATTCTAAAATATGAAAATTTTTAATAGGAGACAACCTCTATGAACGATAGTTACTATGATTTTTTCCCGGAGACTCCTTATAATGAGGAAGATGTAACAATGGATGACTTTATAGCAGAGGCGATGCGTACAGACGTCAAATTTCAGACATTAGCCGAGGAACTACATTACCAAAGAATCTCTCGTATCACGCTTAAAAATGAACTGCTTACCTGTTATCAGTATTTAAAAGAGAAGGGGCTACTGGAGTTGTACCGTGCCTATCGTGATGGAGAAGAACTTCCCTTTGACTAATAATTATATACATAAAAATCGGTGGGTATTTATTACCCACCGAAAAAATCAAAAACTTACACACTTTACTTGACAAACCCAATAAAATCCTTACAATCATTGAATTCAAAACTTCTTTTGGGATTAATAAAGCTCATCTTATAACGCTCCCTTTTTTTAATTAGTATTTATCTTCAACTTTTTACCATATTATGTTTTAGTTCAAAAGAGATTTCTATAACTAATAACATTTTACGCATTACATAATTCTGAAATAATAGACTTAATCCGCAAAAAATGTATTATACCCAAATAAGATATATGCACTTGTAATATTCCCTTCACTTGCTTCGAGTTCGAGACGTTTTAAATCACGCTCAACTATCGTGTGTTCAATAAAGCATTTATGGCAAAATACAATAAGCTTGCTTATCCCATCCCCTAATTCTGCTTTTTCTTCACATTGAATTAATTTATCATCATCCATATAAACCATATTCGGTCTTATAGAATCCACATACATTTGTAACATTAGAAGAGAATAATTATAGCACATTGAATTAAAAGATAAATCATAAATTTCCTGGTCTATTTTTTTCTTTAATTTCAAATCCCATATTTTAGTATTTTCTCGTTTCTGTCTGAGTTCAGATATTTTATTCTGAACTTCGTCTCCTCCAGATTCAATTTCTTTGATTATTTTTTGTATCTCATCAATGCTGTATGTTTTCATTTAGTTATCACCTCAAAATATTCATTATTATACTCAAATCAGCATATCTCTGACTATTGCCTGTTTACTCAAGACTTCATATGCAAGTTCAAAAGCCGAATAAAACCATACCGAAAATTCTTCTGGTCTTTCATCCATCCATTTTCTTAATTCATCTATGGATATCCATTTAATTTCTGAAATTTCGCTAGGATTTAAATGAAAAGAATCTTTAGAAAAACCATTATGATAAGGACTATATAAATATACATGATCAATTTCGTTTTCGGCTAATGCTTCAAATTGAGCATAATATTGAAATTTGCCACAACTATATATTACATCTGGTTCATCAAGAAGCGAATTTAATTTATCAGGATATTCAATATGGCAATTCACCTCAAATCCCAATTCTTCTTTTAATCTATGATTAATTGCACACTCCATGTTCTCGCCTTTTCTTGGGTGAGAACAGCAAGCATTACTCCATAATCCTCCAGAATGATACTTTCCCAATGCTCTTCTTTGTATCAACATCGTACAATCATTCCAATCAAATATAAAAACAGAAAATGCCCTATGAAGTTGCTCTTTTATGTGTACATCCATTTTATTGCCAAAACCAATTTCATTATCGTTATTATCCACTATTATTAGATTCTCCATATAATTCCTCCAATTTATTATCTCAAATATCTTTGAAAACACTCGTAAAAGATTTTATAATTCCTATTTGTTACAGACTTTGGTATTGCAAAAATAATACTTTTAAAAACATATTGATAATGCTTAACAGCATCAACCATTGCTTGTGCCACGATATTGGGATCATTTAAAAAAGCACCACATCCAAAGGCACCTAAAATAATTACATCATTTTTATGATTTGCAGCCACATCTAATATTCTAATCATCCTTCTATAATGTAAATCGTATAGAGAATAATCTTTCAACTCTGTATGATTTAAGGCGGGTGCTGAACACGTTATTATTCCCACTTCAAACCACTCCTCTTCAGGTCTTAACTTAGGATATAATGTATCTGATTGAAAAACTATTACATTTGGCGTATAAATGCAGTCATCTTTTCCTAGAAAAAATTTTTCCTTAATATGTGGCAAGTAAAACTTCTCATATGCTTCTTTACTACAAAGACAAGGGTAAAGAGTACTCGCACGACATAATGATTCCTCTTGTGCAATAGAACCAACCAAAACTCCTCCTCCAGGTTCAACCGAACATGCAAAATTCAATACACATGTGCGGTTCCTTCTATAAACTTCTGCCGCCTCAAAAGAGCGTGCATTTACAACCTCTATCAATGCACTTTTATTGTTGATTTTCTTATCGTAAAAAGAAAAAAGAGCATCTTCTTCTAAAATACATAACTGATGTCTAACAGAGCTATTTATTGCATTATGAAGTTTGGGATTAGTTATCATCATACGCAAAGTTTCTGCAAATAAAACTGTCAACTTGTTTTTCTTTTTTGCAATCTTTCCTTCGTGATATTTTTTTAATAGGTCGTTCAAATTCAATACACCTCCATCACTCAGCTTATCTACTATCTTTGAAGTTTTCAGTCTTCATTTTCACTGCAATGTTTTCCAATCATCTAAAGAACACTCCCCATTCTGTCTTTCCCATTTAAAATATCTAGGTGCTCCGCAATACTTGCATGCTGTATGTGGATTTTGTATAAAATCAAGAATATCTTGGCCACATGATATCTTATATATATCTAAAATACCGTCATTAAAATCTATATTTGCACCGAGTTGTTTTATATAATGGCTCACCATCGGGGCTGGACAATTACTAATTTTCCCATTTTTCATTACATGACAGTATTTCCCACTGCATTTTTCAAAAGCCTCGTCTTTGTTTTGATTTCCTGCAGCATCAAAACAGGTATAAAACTCCTCAACTCTATTGTAAGAATAGTAAATCCCATTTTTATTTAACAAATCCATAAACGCAAAAATTATGTTATCATCCATTATTGGATAGATCGACCAACATATTTTCACCTTACATTTTAAGATAGAATTTATTAAATCAACGGACATTCTATCAATTAAAATGCCGTTAGTTAAGATTTCTATATTTGTATGTGGAAAATGTTTATTGGTAACTTCAATAAATTCCTTTAAATTTGGATGTAACAAAGGCTCGCCTCCATATAGTCTAATTACATCAATCTCTTCAAATAATTCTCTTAATCTCCTAAGATCATTTTCATATTGATCAACATCACAAAAATATGGTTTTTGTCCAATATGGCAAAAATGAAGACATCCCTTACAATTAAGATTGCAATGTTCAACAACTGGAATTCCTAGTTCATCTAGTTTCATAAATCCACCTACCTCCTACACTGATAACGTTCCCTAAACACTCCAGTTACTCTTAATATTTATTTCATCATCACTCAATTGTCTCCAGTTTGAATGATAATCTATGTGACAAAATCTGCAAAGTTCTTTAATATTAACAACCGAATCTATTGCTTTTTTGATATTTGAACATTGATCCAAATCTAATGAGTAATTTTCTTTATTAATTATTCCATACCTATACAGTGCAATTGGCGCTAGACACGGATATAAATAATTTTCAAGAAGGTTTAATCCATTTTTGCAATATGGAATTGATTTACACGCTCTATATGTTTTTTCTATATCGGAGTCTCCATTTAAATCATATAAATTTTCAAAGTACCGTATTTTCTCCGAAATTTTATATTCAACTTTTAGTTTTTTTAAAATATCATTTATTTCGTCAATTCTATCTGAAAGAACAGGATAATATGAAATACTAACTATTATTTTCAATTTTGAAAGAGTTTCAAAAAAAGATACTGTTTGATTTAAAATCATCGTTCCATTTGTGACAATTTCAATTAATGAGTATGGGAAAATTCTTCGCACGTTTTCACAAAAAAGCAAAAGTTCATTGTTCAATAATGGTTCCCCTCCCACCAATTGTATGTTAATAACATTATCATAATACTTTTTCAATTTATTTAAAGACTCCACAGTTTTAGACAGTGAAATGTTTTTTTTCACATAGTTGCTATCACACATTGCTGCACAATTATTGCATCTTAAATTACAATAGTCACAAACATGAATAGCTAAATATTCCAATTCATTATTTTCTGAGTATCGGTGCATTACATCTAAAGTTTCAACTCCAGCTAATTGTTTAATCGACATTTTATAAATGTCGCATGAGTTTACCCCATTGTTAACAAGGAATAAGAAAACCTCATCTATACATTTATATTTTAAGGGGAAAAGCAAAAAAAGTCTAAAGTTCCTTCAATATATTTTCTAATTGTTTCGTCAAGCGAACATACAATAAATTCGTCCTGTTTTCTCCATTGCATTGGATCATCATTTACTATCCAAATTCTGTGATTTAAACTTATCTTTTTTAATATAATGTTTTCTTTTGGTTGTGCAAATAATATAGCTATATTCACCATGAATCACCTCCAGATCCATGATTAATCCAACCAGCATGAGCCCAACCTAGGTCTCTATTTGCAATATAATCAGATAAATCAACATTAATATTTTCTTCTATCTCAACAACATTTTCAGTTTTGCAGTTATCTTGCTGAATCACTTTTAATGCCTTGGTTTTTTCTTTATTCATAACATTTAAACTCCAATCTTTATATGCCTTGTCTCCATTCTTCCTTGTCATCATGACAAAACTTACAGCACTTCAATGGTTGCGTTAATATAGACATTATTTTTCTTCTCGATAAATTATTTTCTAATAAATCCACAAATACTTCATCTGTATAATCTAAATTGAATCTTTCTTTTGCATTACAAATTGCAAATGGTACATAACAAGACGCAAAAATATTTTCTCGTATAGCTAAAACTAATAACTTTTTTTACAGCGCCTATATACATCTTGATATATCTGTTTTCCTTCTAAATCATATAATTTCAAAAAATTGACCCTCTTTGGCAAAATTTCATAATGTACACTATTTTGATTCAAAAATTCAATACAACTAAGTATATTTTTGTCAAAAGTAGGGTAATATGTAATTGCAAAAGTTATATTTTTTTCTCTTAACAAATATAATTTGTCAAGTGTCATATTTATTATTGTTGTTCCATTTGTAACAATAAAAATTTTCGATTTTGGATACAGTACTCTCAATAACGAACAATATTTCATCAAGTCAGGATTCAATGTAGGTTCTCCACCAATCAAGTCAATTTGGTAAATTTCATCGTAATATTTATGCAAATTAATTAAAGCTCTTTGAGTAATACTAAAATTTGCGTTCTTATTACTTTTCACTAAACCTGATAGCATTGAACAATTTGCACACTTTAAATTACAATGATCTGTAATATGAATTTCTAATCTATCCAGCTCTTTTCTATCTATAAAGTTGATTAAATCACTTTCAAAAATAGGCTTGTTTTCATATGTTAGCTCACGCGAAACATAGTAAATTGTATGATCTTTTATATCGTTCTCCAAAAGTGCTACGTACATTGTATGTAACACATTTCCATTCTTTATTGATGGAATAAGTATTCTATCAATTTTTTTATTCTTATACATATTAATCAACATATCAAATGAGCAAACTTTTATGCCTTTATATTCTATTCCCCAAGTTTCATAATCATTTTCTGCTATCACAACTATGGACATATCTTTCTGTGCTTTATCTATTATTTTTTTTGATTCTTCAGTAAACGATATTATTCCATATTTATACATTGTCATTCCTCGCTCCAAATCAATATATGTTTAACTCTTTAAACAAAGTTTCAATTTTCTCTCTTCTTCGAGAAATGTAATCTTCTATATACTGATTAGGATTTCCATCCCCCTCGCAAAGGCAAGTCTTTTGCAGTTCGTCTTTAAATTTCCCCAAAGTTTTGCCTTTATTATCTTTATTTTCCAGTTCGGACACTAGGTAATCAAATAAATAAACATATTGCGTTAAAGATTCTCTTAATTCCTCTAATGTTTTAGTTTTACTTTTACGCATCCTAAGCTTATCAAGAGCATACAAATCATCTAGTTTTCTACTACAGACAGGTTTAAATTTTTTGTTTCGTTCATAAATTTTCTCTATCGAATCATTTTTATCAGCGTTAAAAATATTAGTAGTGAACGAACCTGTTTTATGAACCCATTCCCACAAAGGATTTAAGTACAAAGAAAACATTTGTCTTTCAACTAATTTCTTTTCAAAAAACTTGTATGCTGCTATTATCGCTGATGCCAAAGTTGAGAATGCTGTTATAATAACCGCTACTTCTTGTAATTGCATATATAAACCACCTCCATCTATCAAAGAATTTCACATCCTATTATTTTATTAACAATTTTAGGCTTAGTCATAATCAGTTCCAACAGTGCTGGATAAAGTGACATATTAACTGCACATTCAATTTCATCGATGCTTGGTGGTCTTTTTCCTCTGCTAATTGCCCTTACGGTACAACCGCCTTTACAATATACATCCCACATACAGTTAAGGCATTTGTCATCCTTTTTTTCAACAAAAAAATCTTTGCTTTTTATAGCATCCACTAAATTTACGATTAAGTCTTTATCATCATATATATTCCCTATTGATTCATCTGGAATGTCTGTAAGTTCACATGGATAATAGTTTCCATCCATGTCAAATACAATCATTTTTTTTCCACCTGTACAACCACAAGAATGACATATATCTGTAAATTTTCTTGTTAGAATATTTTTTAATTTTACAGAAATATTATGTTCAGTAATTTCAAACCCCTTTTCGTTAAGTTCTACTAATTTATTTAAAAGGCGGATTTCTGTTTCAGCAATTTCTTCTTTTGACAAACATAAATCTCGGCACTCAGTAAACATACTTTCATGTACATAATTAAATTTAACATTTTTTAATCCTAGATTAATTGCGTAATATTCTAGTACGTTTTCTATGTGAGTAGCATTAATTCTTGTTACAGTCGTTATAGTGCCAAGATAATTCCCGTATTTTTCTTTTGCACGAAAAAGATTCTTCTCTACAATATTATGAGTCCCGTGTCCGTTTTCAAATACTCTTTGTTTATCATGCACTTCCTTGTAGCCATCAATACTAATGCCAATTCCAATTTTATTATCGTATAACAGTTCTATTACTTCTTCAGTGAGTAACAATGCGTTTGTCTCAATTGAAAAATGAACATGCGTTTCTAAATTCGATAATTCCTGTCTCATTAACAGAATATTTTCCAATTCAATCAGTGGTTCTCCTCCCCATGGTTGAATGGTAATATCTTTTAATTTGTATTTTTTACAATAATTTCTAATAAATTTACAAATATCTTTAACTATGTGTGTTGAAATTGACTTGCTTTCACTTGAAATATCTCTTAAACAATATTTACAATGCATATTACATTTTCTTGTCAAATCAATCATAAAGAATTCAGGTCTTACTGCACACTCACAAGTTGAAATATCATTACTCGGCATCTCATTACTCATTATAAAATTTCTTGACTGCAATTTTTCGATAATCTCTATTGGAATTTTGTGTGATTTCAATTGTAATATATACTCTTTTTCAAGCAATATCATATGACCTGATTCTTCTACCAAAATTGCTCCTTTTTCCCCTATATAACCTTGAGTTTTTTTCATAATCAACTTAGAATCCAAGTCACAGAATTCTTCTATAAATAATTCTTTACTCACTCTATCACCCCATTTCTCAATAACAATTCAAACAAGTTGAATTTTCCGAATATACCAATGATATCTTCATTTTGCATTCCGTTTTCCAAGATATTTAATATATTTTCCAGAGACTTTTCATCTGAAAGTGTTAATACTACATTCTTTTTTGTGTCACGCCTTCTTAATATTACTTTAGAAGCACTTAGTTTAATTATATCCGTGTATGGTGATAAAAAATACTTGTCAACATTATCCTGTCGATAAAAAACTTGTTTATTCATAAGCATCCTCCTTAGATATACGGAATAACTGCTGCAGATCCACATACATCATACGCAGTAAAATATGTTCCTCAACAAATCTGCTTAACCTTACAATCTTTACAGTATTCTTTATGTATACCTACATTATCAGCTATTTGCACAAGAGCATTTTTATGCGGATCCTTGTATTGGTCGTACATTTTGTCTCTATGCCTAGGCATATACTTCCAGTAAAATGGATTACACGAACACAAAGGCATGTTGATACAATACAAACGTCGAATATCCCCTTTTTCTTTTAATTGCATATCATAATCAAACAATCCTTCCAGATATGGTTTTAGATTTCTAAATAGCAATTTTTCACTTTCCCACATTGATTGAGGAATTCCACAATAATCTATACTGCAAAGCTGCACATCGACAATTTGTTCAAAATTTGCAGTACAATACTCATAAAACTCAACCAAATCTCGATAATTTTCTTTTGTAATGCAGTGCTTTATAATTATTTTTGCTCCATTTTTAGATAATTTTTTCAACCCAGCAACGCTTCTTTCAAAACTACCCATTGTTTGATTTGCTTTTTCATGTTCATTTGCTTTTGAACTATGCAATGTAGTAATAACTCTTAACGATGTTATATCAACTTTATCTAAAACCTCTGAAATATATAAATCAGATGAAAAGCGTTCTCCGTTAGAAAGAATAGTAACTTTTATATCTTTCTCTTGAATATAACCTACAAGTTCTAACAAATCTGGATGTAATGTAGGTTCCCCTCCAGATAAAGTAATCTCTGTAACTCCTTGCATTTGCATTTTATCTACCGACTGCCTTAATTCCTCAATCGGGGTTATTAATCTGTCTTGCTTTTCCTTTTTAGAACATGGACAAAAGCTACAATTTTCATTACATATATAACTAATTGCTAAATAAGCATTCTTCATTCTTTTTCACTCCAATCAAAAAATCTCGTGACACTGCTCAAACCTTAACAATGCCACGAGACACATATTTCGGATAACTACTAAGTAATTACCAATTTGCTCCGCCACCAGAATTATTCCATCCGCCATGTGACCAGCCAACCATGGTCGAACTACTATCTTCCATAATAACCTGATTGTCATTTTCGGAAACTTCTTCTGATACTTTAACCATTGCTCCAAGTTTTTCAGAATAGATTTCAAGTTCTTTCATTATTTTCACCTCCTTAAATTTTATATGTACATTATACAGCTAAATATCCCCAAATTTATACAACTGAATTCCCATGCCTTTCATGTTATCTACATGAATCAATTCTTTTCTTCCAATATGAAGAAAAATCGACAGAATTACAATCTGGAGGTGTTTCACAATCGCTTGGATATATCCAATAGTCATTAAAATATTGATTTATTTCAGGTATATTATCCCACCTAGAGCCTTTGATGCCAAACCATAATTGATAGCATCCGCCCCATTGTATAACGCTTTTGCCTGCTTTTCT
>AUXO011143991.1_pt1 | contig 10792 bp, 6 predicted proteins | sample 768731 | NCBI WGS metagenome assembly AUXO01 (sample SAMN02715735, study PRJNA202380) | gut metagenome | biome: sheep rumen | host: Ovis aries | place: New Zealand: Palmerston North
ACAGGATTAACCATCGGTATAATAAATGGTCCAACAGCTACAACAATAATCTGCTTCTTCACACCAATCATATTAGCTGCCATACCAACACATCTATCACTATTTGCTTTTAACGTATCCATCAAATCCACTATTACTTGCGCATCATCTTTTGTCGCAGGTGTTGACTTCTGTTGTAGAAATAGTGGGTCTCTTACTATTTGTTTTACCATGTTATTTCACTTCTTACCTATCTATAATTAAAAAGCTGGACTCTTGCCCAGCTTAATTATCTCATTCTCACTGATTCATTCTGGCATATTAACATAGTTTTACTCTATTGTTATAATTTGATTTAGTATAGGTTCCATCTGTTCAATGATATTAACAACTAATGCATTCCCCATCATAAATCTACGTTTTTTTATCGGCATTTCAACAACTTCTCCTTTAACGTCACAGTTTCTTGTATGACCTGTTGGGAACCCTTGAATGCGTTCTGTTTCTTCAGCTGTTAATAATCTAATTTTCCCTGTCTGCTTGTCCTTAACAATATGAGTAGTTCTACTAAAAGAGCCTTCTGATGTTAGCATTGTCCTAGCCGGTTTATCATATGCATCTATCATAGGTATTGCACCTTCAGAAAAGATGTATTCATGCCCATTCTTTGCTATTCTAGGTAGTTTCTTTGCTCCCTTTAAGTATTGCCACGTTTGACGCTTTTCTTTTGGTAATTTTCCTAGTGATTCATCGCTATGTGTAACTTCAGGATTTGTATAATATAACTTCTCATCTGAAATAAAATACGATTCATCTACATTATCTTTGTCCATTACATCGCCTAAAGTAATCTGTTTTCCATCAAATTTAGATGTAGTTTTTATAGAATATACGACACCATCTCTCATTATTCCTGCATTTTCAAACAAAAACTCAAAACTATCTGATAATTCACCTATTCCTTTAGGAAGTCCTTTTATTTTAAGCTTATCAGAATCTATGATATTAATTGGAAATGCCTTTGCAAAGAATCCTTTTTCGCTAATTAGCTTTGCCATGCTTTTACGATGCAACTCATCATCTTTATTATCAAACTCTATATCTTGTGAAATCTTCTTGTAATAATTTGTGTCGTTCTTATAAGCAAATATAAAAATTCTGCGCCTTCTTTGCTGATATCCATACTCGGCCGCATTAATGACACGCCACTCAACACTATAACCCTCATCTCGAAAACATGCTAAAATAATCCCAAAATCTCTTCCCCTTTGACTTGCGGGCGATTTAATTAAACGATCTACATTTTCTAATAGCACAAACGGCGGTTCTTTCTCTTCTAACACTTCTCTTATTGACCACCACAAAATCCCCTTTTCCCCTTCCAATCCTTTAGAAGTAGCAAGAGTAGATGCCACTGAATAGTCCTGGCATGGAAATCCGCCAACCAACAAATTAAAGTCAGGTATTGTTGTCTTGTCTACATCTTCTATGTTTACGTTTGTTGTATCTTTACCGTTAATATCAAGACATGTTCCGAAATGATATTTATAACAGTCATGAGCATACTGTGTAGTCTTCTCAGCTGGTTCCCACTGATTATACCATACCGTCTCCCACTCTTCTTTTTCAATATTATCAGGAGAATACTTTTCACTCTTAACAATGTGATTCAATCCGCATCGAAAACCTCCGACACCAGCAAATAATTCGCATACAGTCTTTTCCATTTTACTTATCCTTCCGCAATCATACACTTGATATTATACCAATAATGCTTGGAATGATCAACTATTTTCATCTAGAATTTTTCTAATCTGTTCAAGAATGTATAAATTATTTATCCAAAAACTTTGTGTCGTCATATATTCTCCGTTAGGAAGCATATTTGCATCTCTTTCAACATTACCGTATTCTTCACCGTTGTTAAATCGATATGCTGCCTTTTGTGCATGTGGTCTTACATGTATTATCTCAGTCTCGCTTTTATTAGGAAGATTATTCGAAAAGCTAACCTTTCCTTTTTTATCTACCTTTTTTGAAAATTGAACTCCATATTTTATTATATGTTTATACTTTTCCCATTCTTTTCTAACTTTTACTTCCAAATCATCATATGGCATATGCCAAATCGTACACCCTTTTACTCGGTATACATCTTTATCTTTTTTCCACACAAAGAAAAACAGTCTTGTTTCATCGAAATAATCATGTAATGATGAATCCTCATATTCCTCATTTGCCAATTCCATAAATTTAAAGGGTGGAAATGACATGCTTTCAACTATTCTATCATTCTCCTCAACACGAATTGTTTTAACTCGAATGTTTGCCTTCTCAAACTCATCAGCATATTCCCCTCTAATCCCTAAAATCTTGTAAGCCAGGTCATTCCACTGTGCCTTATTATTGTTATACTCTCGACCAAATTTTTCACACAATTCTTTATCTGACATTCCTATGTACTGGTCTACTATATCATCTAAAACTTCCTCAAAAGTCTTTTCTTCTAAAACAGAGGCATCTGTCAATATAGCATTATCCGATTTGTGACCAACAATATAATGATTAAGAACAAATGTCATATATGAATTTTTAAAGCAAAATGCTCTTTTTCTGGCAGGAATATTCTCTCCATAGTATTGAGGAACAGTACTTTTTTCTGCATTAGCACCCTTCGTACATGCTCCAAGATACATAGTATCTCCTTCAGACAATTCGTGAGCTTTACCCACTTTAATAGTTTCTATGATGTATGCATAATCTTTCTTAATAATTATCAAATCTGATTCTGGTGGGGTAAATAGTTTTACAAATTTAATAGGATATAACAAATTGCTCTCTAATTGTTTATTTCTCCAATAATAAATGAGCAAAATCTGTTTCATTTTTTCCCATGCGTGCGATTTATAGAAATCTAACTCTACTGGCTCATCATAACTAATCATTGTAAGAACCAACCTTTCACCTGCGCGTAGTTCACCTTTTTTAGTCAACTCATATGGTGTAGTTTTTAATTCTACTCCAGCCTCTGGAAAATCAGCCTCTTGGTTTGAGTTTGCCTTATATCCAAAATATACCTCTTCGAGCAAATTACCCAGACCACCTTTTCGCAGTTTATTTGCGTAGTTAAGAGCAGTTGTTTTATCTTTCAAGCCACTCTCTTCAACTACCTCTAAAAATGTTTTATCTTTTAATTGTACTGCATATCTTTCTATGCTATTTGCATCTGAAGGATCATATCCCTTTTCATTATCAAACACCTAATGCTCCTTTATCAAACTACAATTTTTATGAAATCGTTTCTGCTAATCTTTAATCCAGATGAAGCCAACCTGTTGACTCTATCATAGTAGATTTTATTAACAACCTTTTGCTTTTCAGAATCTATCCCATAATGTAACAATCTATGACATATAGGGCATAAACAAACAACATTAGCATACACATCCAAACTATGTTCAAACTTATCCTGATATTTCATCGGTATAGCATGATGTCCTTCCATATACGGAGCCCCTGTTCTTTTAGCTGTAAATGTATCGTGAGAATCATCAAACTCACATAAATACCCTGCAGACTCAATTGATTGATGCTTTATAATTGAAGACCTAGTATGCCTTGATACCTCGCGCACTTTTTTGTCTGGCACTGGGAGCTCAATATCCAACAATTGATTTTTATCTTTTCCAGCATTCGCAAAGTCATCCCCATATGCAAACCTCAAATAATTATTTAATCCGGAACTATACATCTGATGCCCTTTAGCATTTAAGTCTATAAACTCCTGGTCATCAAACAAATACGCTTTTATAACCTCCAGTTCACCTATGTCCTGTATCTCATATATGGTTTCTTCTATTTTTTCTCTCTGAACAAGCATCTGAGAAATCTTTCTTAGCGCCTGTGTATAATGTCCAACAGACGAATCCGAAAGTCCTCTAATATCTCGTAGATACTTTTCATAATATGTTAGTAAGACATGGTTCCTCATAATTCCCCCATTTAATCAAACAAAATATCTGGTTTTTCCTTTTTACACTCTCTTTTTACCTTTTCTGGTATCACTCCAAGGAAATAATCTTCAATGATATCCCACGTTTCATCGTTTTTAAATCCACCTTCATAGATATACGTTAGCATTTTTACAGAAATCAAATGTCTTTCTGAAACCGTATCCAGAAGTCTATTGTTATACCTATATGGTGCATTTAATATGTTTTTCAGAGCCTGTATCTGGTTGATGTAAATATATAGCTGACTATTCGCTCCACCAAGCATCTCAAAAGACAAGCATCCTAACGCCTCTAAGATACCAAGAATAACGCTAAATTCTTTAGCCTTATTTCCGTTATCATTGATTAAATACAAGCAACCGTCTTTAGTTTCCTTCTCAATTTTTCTAACGCCACCTTCAACCCACTGAAAATACGAATTAACCGCAACATTAAACTGATACTTTGTTTTGCCTGCTGTTGTAGTTTTTTCTTGTGCAATTGGAGATGTTGTTCGTGCAAAATTCTTTCGATACGAATCCATTGATGCAATAATAACTTCGCAAATAGCCTGTGCCTTATATACACTAATATTGCATTCGTTTGCGATAGCCTCAGAAATTTCCGACACTGCCGTATGCTCAGAAAGTTGCACTTTCTTTAACACATATTTCTTCAAGACACCCCAAACATTATTGAATACACTTGTATACTCGGCATCAAAAACCACATTTACACAAAGCGCCGATTTCATTGGGTACTTATTAACAAAATCCAATTCCTGATTCTTAGTATATAATTCGTATTTAAATTTCGGGAAGGATAATGATTTATAATCTTTACTCCAAATCATACTTAGCATTATCCTGCAAATATGCTTTTGCGGTTCAATTTCTTCAATCGCATCTGGATATCTCTTTCGCAAATTTGCTTGTACATTAGGTGCAACCTCAAAAAAGCCAATAGAGAACATCGGTATAGGTCTAACCTGTATTGGAGAGAATCCAACCTTTGACTCGAAATCCTTTTGAATCAAAAGCAACGCTGTTTTAACTTTATTTACATTGTCATCTTCATCACTTATTGGCGACCCAAAAATATATGAAAAGTTCTCTGCATCCAACAACATCGCATTTCTTTTCTTTGTGAAATCTCTTCGTTTTCCACCTTGCAAACTTTGTTGGTATAACTCATCAATCTTTTCAATTACTTTTATTAACTGATATGGCTGAATTGTTGATAATCCATGCAATCTATTAATATGCTTAAAGTCCTTTGAATTATAGTGATAATACGCCTCTCCTTTTAATGTCTCTTTTCTTGCCGCTCTTCCTATTTCCTGCACATAATCACACACATTTCCAGTAGGAGCGAAATGAACAACTAACTCAATATCATTAATGTCAATTCCCATACCGAAAGCCTTTGTTGCAAGCATTACCAGTTTTTCTTTTGCATAAAACTTCTCGTAGTTTTCCTGCTTTTCGTCTTTTTTCAGAGTTCCATAGTACTTAGTAACTCTCTCCACTTCCCTCTTGCTTCGCAAAAACTCGTAACATCTCTCAATAAGAGCGACCGTAGGAAAATATATTAACGTTTTTTTATTCGTTATAATTGCTCTTTGTATGATTTTTTCTATTTGTTCAAATTTATCAAGCTCGTATTCTGTTCTTTCCCCTTTATCTTTCTTTGAGATGTCAATAACGATTTCTATATCATTACGTTTTACATAACCCAAATAGGTAATCGGATTTAACATATGCAGGCTATTGATAGTCTCTGTATACATATCTTCCAATCCATGATAAATAGCCGTTGCTGTAAAAGTAGCAATAACAAAAGAACGTTGCTTATCTGGATTTTCAATCTGTTTCTTTCTCAGTTTTTTGATATGATCTCCCAAATACCAATAATCTGGTCTAAACTGTTTTCCCCATGTTGTAACGATGTGAGCCTCATCAATAACAATCATTCCTATTGTTCTATTGCCTATTAATTGTTCGACATCACTTCTGCTCAATAAAGTCTCCGGAGAAATATACAGAATGTGATATTTGCCTTCTGCCACTTTGTCGATAATGTCCTGTTTAACAATTGGAGAAATATCTGAATTAATGGTTTTTGCATATTTATAATCCTTTAATTCCAAATTCTTAACCTGATCATTCATTAAACCAATCAATGGAGAAATCACTATTGTTAAAAGATTGTATTTTTCAGCTAAATATATTGCAGGCACCTGAAACATAACAGATTTACCTGCTCCTGTAGGCGCAGTTACAAAAAGATCCCTAAAATCTTTATCCTCTCCACAGTTTTCAACTTGTTCAACAAGATTTGATATTATATTCTCTTGCGATACCTGTACAACTTCCTTTTCTCCCATTTCAAGTTTTGCCATGTTATAAACTGACAAATCTCGATACGAAGAATAGCCCCAATATTTTTTTAAAATATCCGTATACTCGTCACGATGTTCAAAATCCCTATCGACAGTCTGTGTCTGAACAAAGTATACATCTGTATAGTCTTTCCAATAATACGCAGCTAATTGTATATGATCTTTAAGCTTGTTGATATCACCTGTATAGTTCGAAACCCTGACATATAATTCATCTGGCTCAGAAAACAGTTTTTTTATAAAATCGATATAATCCGATTCTTCAATCAAATCACACTCAACCATTTCATTATTATCATTAGGTTCAGTGGTAATTGCCATGTTCTGTCTTTCAAACAGATTAACATTGATTACCTTTGTGTTATTCAATGTAGCGTTCCAGCTATATGCTCCTAAAAGATAACCATTATACTCTTTAAGACCATCGAAGATTGATATGTATTCGTCAATATCACCTATATAAGTATCATCATTTTCCTCTGCTTCCGATTCTCCAAAATGCGTTAACAGCCCATTCCTAACATCTTGTGAAAAGCAGTCTTCTACCGGATACTGCTCCATATAGATGTTGTTATTCAAGATATAAACTTCCTTATACTGCGAAATTACAAAATCAGCCATTAAAAGGAATTCCTCATATGTGAGGTACTTTCTTTTTTTGTATATAGACATAAAGTATCCCATTTTGTTATCAATGACACTTGCCAAGTCTATAACAGTACCTTCTTCAACAATACTTAATGGAATTCCCTTTAGGACTACAATTGCATTATCATCTATTGCCAATGAGTTAATCTTATCTTTAATTGCATTTGCTATAATTGAATTACTCATATTGATCTCCTTCGTCTAAAAATGCTTTCAATTTTCTCGACCGCGGTGGATGACGTAGTTTTCTAAGCGCCTTGGCCTCAATCTGTCGTATTCGTTCTCTAGTCACCCCAAACTCCTGGCCCACTTCTTCCAAGGTTCTTTTTCTTCCATCATCAAGTCCATATCGTAACCGCATTATCCGTTGTTCTCGTTCTGTCAAAGTTTTTAAAACTTCTTCCAACTTCTCTCTAAGTGCGTGTTGCATAACTATATCTTCAACAGTTTCAGCACCTTCAAGTGGTATAAGTTCTCCCAGTTCACTTTCATCCTCATCGCCAACAGGAGCATTCAAAGAAGCATACGATAAATAGTTGGTCTTTAAAACCAAGCATTCTCTAACTGCTTCCTCCGGCATAGATAGTTCTTCACCAATTTCTTTTATTCTTTGAGCCAAAGGAATTTCCATTCCAATCAACTTATTATCTACGGTAACGACTTTAGCAATTCGCTCCATCATATGAACAGGAATCCTTATCGCATATCCGTTATCCATTATTTCACGTGAAATAGCTTGTCTTATCCAGAAAACTGCATATGTACTAAAAGCTGTACCCTTTTGAAACTCAAATTTTTCAGCAGCTCTTATCAAGCCAATAAAACCAACCTGTTCAAGATCCTCAAAATCTAATCGATTTCCATATCGTTTTTGGTATTGTAAAGCATATTTATCTACTAAGCGTTTATTCTTTACGCACAAATCCTGTACAGCCTGTCTATTACCTTCCTGAATCAAATGACATAATATATCATTAGACTGTCTTATATCCTTATTAACATTAAGTATTTCATCTGCACCAGATATTGATACTGAACTATCTTTGAATAAAGCCTCATCGTAAAGAACTTCAAAGTCATCTTCAACATCTTCGTCAACATCTAAAACGACAGTCTCGCTATCCACAAGAGTAATTCCATTTCGGTACAGTATTTCCGTCACTTCATACTGTTCTCTTTTGGATAAAACACTAAATATATTATCAAATTCGGAATATGTAATTGAACCATCCTTTACATATGGTCCGGCCATACTAAGGATTATTTCCTCATTCATATAACCCCCTGTTAAATCCACATTACATAATCACTACATTCATTAGATATTTCTTTAAAGCATCGTGCCTCTTCAGAATCCATATCTTTTATAACAATAATCAATGTATCTATTGCTCTTGTTAATGGAATCATTGCCCAATTAAAAAGATATTTCTTTTTCTTCTCCTCCGGACTTTCTAGTAACAAAACATCCCCTGGTTCCTCAATATACTCATCCATTTTTTCTCGAAGAAATACATCAAAATCCAAGCATACAACAGTCCAACCTTCTAATCCTCTAGCAGAATCATACTGTAGGACACGCACTTCATCTGATGAAATCGAATAATTATCTCGATTATCCTGATTTGTTCCATCCCAAATAAAAATCGAATTCTTTTCAAATTCTTTTTTTAAACTAAAGCTCACATTTCCGTCTGTTTTACACACTAATGAATGCGGAGCCAAATACAACATGTCATATGCGATGTTACCAACGCCAAGCAGTCGCTCCATTTCAGTCTTATGAATATCATATAATTTATCACTAGTCGTAATTATTACTTTTCCGCCGTGCAACGTATTACCTGATAATATTCGAGCACTATTCATTTCAAGCTTACTAGAATATGCATTTAAAAAGCTTACAAGATTGTCTTTTTGTCTTAAACAATATTTCAGTTTTATATTGTTTCGTTCTCTAATAACCGACCAATCACATGCATCTATCCTTCTAACAAACTGTAGACCACCATCTGCTATAATGATTTTCCCCTTATCGAAAATCTTTAGGATAATATCCCTCTCGAGTATGGTCCAATCTTGTGCCTCATCTATAAGAACATAATCCCAATCCAATTGCGAATCTGACAAGGCTATTTCTTTAACTATTTCAACAGACTCTTCATCTTCCATAAAATCATTAAAATCCCTTAATACCTTTTCATAGTTATCAAGGAATTTGTCTCCTGTCATCCTGCCTTCATACATAACGCTATTAGTGAGTCTGTAAAAATATGAATGCATAGTATTAACATACACACAGCTCTCATCAAACATATCTGGTAGCTCTGCTAATGCAAATAGCCTTCTTATATCCGAAACAAGTGCTTTGTTATATGTCAAAATAAGTACACGAGCCTGTAGTTCATCAACCAAGCCTATCGCCGTTTGAATTAATCCAACTGTTTTTCCTGTTCCAGCTCTTCCCCTATAAATCGACACCTTACCATTAGTATCCACCAGCTGATTTTTAGAAAAAGCCTTACTGGTTAATAACTCAATCCTTTTTCGCGTCAATTCTCCCATCTGCTCCTTGGCACGCGAAAACAACTCTAATGCGTCTTTTAATTTATTTAACGAACAATCCTCATATCTGCACTCAAGATGATATTCACCTCTACTATAAAAAGGAGAAGTTTGCCATGCTAAAAGCTGCATCAATTCCTTAAAATCAAAATCAGAACCTATTAGGTTAGATTTCATTTTAGAACCATTTCTCATTAACAATGCTGAGACATCTTCTCTGTCTATCTGGGTAAACCAAATAACATTTGTTACAAACGGACTAAAATTAATCTGATTTTCGAAAAATCTTTTCACAGCATATTTTTGTTTATTTGACTGTGATGTGACACAATGCTTTTCAGCATTATACTTAACAAAAACGTCCGTCCCTTGGATAGATACCCCTGATATATCATGTCTTTTGATTTCTATAGTGGTGCAAAAATTCTTTATATCTACTGGCTTTTTTTCAGTATGAATACCGACTACATTTCCGTTTTCGCCTTTTTCTTTTACATCAAAAACTAATGTCGGTGTATAGTTCTGCAATGTACCCAACATCATTAAATCAACATCTTTTACTTCTTGCCCAAAAAGAGTCGCACTTACCACCAATACAATTTCGCCAATCACATTGTTTGGTAGCGACTTGTTGATAATATCTTTCAGTCGCAGAGCCGCCTGATATTCATCGGACTCCTTTTCCGCACCGCAAATTTTAATCACAACGCCCATATATAACGCCTCTCCTTAATAGTATGTGTTTAAAACTACGTAGAATTACTAATAGACACATACCTATAAATGCATCAGCAATAACACCAAACATCTTAAATACTCACGCATCACGTATTGTAATATTTTCCCATTTAACAACTTTCAAGCGTCACATTATTTAAGTTATTTCCGTAATGTACTACTTTGTTTTTTATCCATACCATTCTTTAATTGAACAATTATTTGAATAGCTACTCCTTTACATAATACCTACAGATGATTACAATGTTTCATATTAACCATACATGTACCTTAATTATATTACCACAATTATTTTCTTTCTATAATATATTTACCCCCTTGATCATTGCCTAATTGATACAAGCACTGCGTATTCACAGTTTTTCTCACAACAATCCTTGTCAAGTTCCTTGTAGAGATCTTCGTTCTTATGCTTTGTTGCGGTAGTATCCATCTCGTTTTTCATTTCGAACATAATTGATATTATCTC
>AUXO016436830.1_pt1 | contig 10792 bp, 9 predicted proteins | sample 768731 | NCBI WGS metagenome assembly AUXO01 (sample SAMN02715735, study PRJNA202380) | gut metagenome | biome: sheep rumen | host: Ovis aries | place: New Zealand: Palmerston North
TTAATATACTTAGTGAATCGATGATTAAAGCGTCTGCCTCAAATATAAACTTATATGTTTTTATTTCCTTCAACATGCCTCAGCTTCCATCTTGCTGTGCATTTCATTCATTTCTTCTGCCTGCTTCTCATTAAGAGCCTCAACCTTCTTGTTGATACGGATCATTGAGCCTACGAGTAAAACAGTGATGATAAGAATGATGAGAGATATAGGTCTCTTGAAGAAGATCAGGTAATCTCTGTCATAGGACATCATGGCAGTTACAAAATTGGTTTCCATGATACTCTCAAGTATGAGACCTAAAAGTAACGGGATAGGATCTATCTCCATGATCTTGAGAAGATAGCTGAATACCAGAAGTACAGCGCAGAAGATCATTTCCTTGAAATTACCTGTTCCTGCAAAGGCACCTGCAAAGCAGAAAAGCATGATGGCAGGTGCAAGGTATGTATACTTAACCTGAACAACCTTGGCAACAAGCCTTGTCATGACCTTGCCTAAAGGCCAAAGGAAGATATTGGCGACAAAGCATCCAACGATGATGGTATATGCCTGAAGAGCCTGCTTTGTGAACATATTCGGTCCCGGCTGCATACCGTGAAGGATAAATGCACCCAGCAGGAGGGCGGTGACACCGTCACCCGGGATACCCATAGTCATGAGAGGGATCATAGCTGAACCTACAACTGCGTTGTTGGAGGACTCTGCTGCCGCGATACCCTCAAGGGAGCCTTTACCGAACTTCTCAGGGTGCTTTGATAACTGCTTTGCCTGATTGTAGCAGAGGAACTGGGCTACACCGCCGCCAACTCCCGGCATGGCGCCGATAAATGAAGCGATGATCGTGGATAATGTTGTTGCCGGCAGGATCGACTTCATCTCACTGATAGTGAGTCCCTTTTTGTCGATCTTGTTGGCATCACCCATCCTGCCACCATTGACCTTGAACTCCGCAAGCTTTCCCACAACCTGCTTTAATGCTACAAGAGCTATCATGGCCGGAAGCATATCTATACCGAATTGAAGTATGGAAACACCAAAGGTAAATCTGGCTACACCAGTAACCGCATCAACGCCAATGCTTGCGATAAGTATCCCAAAAAGACCTGACATGATTCCCTTTGGAAGAGAGTTGCCTGATACACCTGCCAGTAATGAAATACCAAGAACCGCCATAGAGAAGTACTCTACAGAGGTGAACTTTGAAACAAATGCTGCTATAGGTGCTGCCAGAACCAGAAGCAGCAGTGCACCTACGATGCCTCCGAAGGAGGACGCAAAAAGTGATGTATCAAGTGCCTGCAGAACACGGCCCTTCTTTGCCAGAGGATAACCGTCAAAAGTTGTGGCGATAGCTGAATTTGTACCCGGGGTGTTTAATGTGATGGCACTGATGGAGCCGCCGTACATTCCGCCGACATAAACCGCAAGCAGCGCTATGATAGCTGTACTCGGATCCTTGATGCCATATGTAAGAGGCAGAAACAGGATGATGCCGAGGGTAACACTGAGTCCCGGTATACAGCCGATGATCATGCCCATGAGCATACCGCCGAAAATGAACAGTAAATTTGTTGCCGTAAAGACTGCCGCAAAGGCAGAGCCAACATAACCAAAATAACTCATACCAACCTGCCTTTCAGATGATTCCTTCCAAAAGACCTGCAGGCAGATCTACATGGAATATGTTCTGGAACAAAAAATAAACTATGACTACCATGGCGATAGTATAAATATAGATCAACGGTTTACGCTCCTCTTCGTACCACTGGATGGCACAGAAAACGAGTATTCCTGCCGGAATAAAACCGAGAAATTTCGTAAGGACTACAAATACTACAAGTGTCGCAATGAGAAGTATCTCTTTTCTTTCATTCTCCCAGACGAACTCATAGATGTGTTCCTTGTGGAACACAAGGCTCTGTACAAGTAAGATCACAGAGCAGATAAGTATACCGACGAGACAGATCCCCGGGATGATACGCGGGCTTGGTGCCCCGGAATCCCACATAGGCAATCTGACCTGTGATGGCATGACCAAAAGCATAATGATGGAAAACAATCCCATAACTATACCTGCCAACAGGTTTGTTTTAATTTTTATTGTCTTTTTCATCAAATATCCCTCTTTACACGTTATGAAAACCACCTAATCCCAGTAGTGAAACTGTGATGTGCACCCCTGCTTACATTACGGTTCATACCGGCAATTTCCATATAGATGGCTCCTGAAACAAAAATCAGAAATGCCCGGCACCGCCTGTATGGCATTGCCGGGCAGTCTTTCTTTTTGAATAAAACTTTAACTTATAATTACTGCTGGCCGCTGAGAAGCTTGAATGCCTCTACTGCTGCTGAACATGCATCCTCATAGTGCTGAACATCATCCTGTCCGTAGATCTCAGTATCATTGAGAAGAATGCTTGCAATGAAATCCTTGTACTCATCTGTTGCCCAAACATCCTTAGCAACCTGAACTACTGCATCCTGCCACTCCTGAGAAGCGCCCTTACGTGTTGCGATAGAACCACCTGCAGGAAGGATTGACTTTGTGTAATCCTTAGAAGCATCAAGATCAGCTGCCATACCATCACCTGCAAGTGAAGGAACAGTTATAGCACCATCCGGTCCAGTGAAGCCTGTAAATTCCTTATCCGAGAATGCAAGTACCGGAATAAGATTTCCTGCCTCAACATCTTCCTGTGCCGCCTGTGTTGTACCTACAAAACAGTCAACCTCACCATCTGTAAGACCCTTCTTCTGTGCAGCACCACCATCATAAGGTACTACCATTACCTTTCCACCTTCCTGTGCAAGGAGTGAACCCAATGCAAGATGTGGATCTGAAAGAGGGTTTCCACCGGACATCTTGAGTCCTCCGGTCTTTGACTTCTCGATAAGTCCTGCAAGTGTCTGATCAGGTGTTGTGTACAGAATCCATGTTCTGTCATCAACTGTAGCAAGAGGAAGAATCTCACTTCTGTCGAAATCAACCACCTCTGTATTGAACTGCTTGCCGAGATCATGACGATAAGCTACACCATAACCATATACAAGAAGGTCTGTTGTGCTTGGATCTTCCTGTGTAAATGCTGTTGCTGCTGCAAATCCGTCTCCACCGGTCTGCTGCTCAACGATGAAGTTATACTCAGGATGTGTCTTGGTAGCTACCTCTGCAAACTTTCTGGCAATAATATCAGCTGTTCCGCCTACACCATAAGGGCATATAACCTTGACTGTCTGTCCGCTTCCGGCTGCTGCTTTCTGCTCTGTCTCAGCAGCTTTCTCTGTCTCTCCTGCCTTTTCTGTTTCTGCTGCCTTCTGTGTTTCAGCAGGTGCCGCTGCGGTTGTTGCTGTAGTAGATGAACCTCCGCAGGCTGCAAGTGATGCCGCCATAAATGTTGCAAGAACTCCTGCCAATAATTGTTTTCTCATAGTAACTTTCCTCCTGTTTACTAATGTGTTTATTCACTTGGCCTCTTTAAGACCTTTAGTTCAAAAAAATAATTTCACGCCCATGATCAGAAGAAGTATATAGCTAAGTAACATGAATGTATGCTGACTCATCTTCTGATACAAAATTGCCCCTATCTTCAGTCCTCCAAAGAGGAATGGTGCAGCTATCAAAGTACCGATCACAAGCGACATATTCCAGTACCCGGATCTAATGTCATCCACAAGGACCATACCGTTCAGAAAGATCCATACTGTTGATATCGTTGCTCTGAACTGGTTTTTATCCGGGATTTTCTTTGTAAGATAGCTTATAAGGAGTGGGCCTCCGCTTACAAATATCCCATGGATAATGCCGGCCAGCGGCAAAGTAAGATATAGAGCCTTCGGAAAATCATTACCGGATGATACTGTCCGATCTTGTCTTTTCGGTCTTATCTCGCTCCATAATCCATGAAGCGATACTCCTGCCACGAAAAGCCCTAAAATCCAATATAAGAGTTTTTCCTTTCCGAGAAGCTGGTCCTTGATACCTATACCGACCAGTATCCCACACCCCATGATAGCTACTATCTTCCACAGCTCTTTCCAGACTACATACTTTCTGTTTCCCAAAAACACATAGATACCGCTCAGAAGTCCCAATATGTTTAATATCGGTTTGGCCACCGGATACCCTACTAACATAAGACTTAACGGCATCGCCAAAAGTGTTCCGGCAAATCCCGTAATTCCATGCATGATATGTGCCAGAAATATGACTGTCAGGAATAAAGCGTAATTAATACTTAACATCAATTTTTACCGTGCTTTGCACGTATATTCTCAAATAATTCAGTGTATCGTGAAGCCTTACGATAGAATACCGGTGTGTATCCAAGCTCCGCGTCTACAACATTAACGCCTTTACCGTATGCTCTTCCGGACCAAAGGTGTATCCACTCATCGTCCGGGAGATAAACCTCACGTTCTGTTTGTCCTGCCTTGTAAACCGGAGCTACAAGCACATCTCTTCCGAGAAGATACTCAAACTGCTCTGTATAGCACTTTTCGTCATCTTCATAATGAAGGAACAATGGTCTTTGAACCGGGATGCCTTTTTCATGGTTTTCCTTTACAGCATCCCTTGTATATGAGGACATCATCTTGTAAATGTCCACAAGTCTTGCCATCCTCTTGATACCGTCTTCATCGTTATAGAACTGATAGCAATCGTCCGGTCTGTTGCCTTCATGAGTTCTCATTACAGGTGTAAATGCGGCCATCTCAGCCCATCTCATGAACACTTCCTTGGTTCTCACATTACCAAACAGAGATGTGTAACCACCTATATCACTATGATTGAGGCCGCAGCCTATCATGCCTGTTCCAAGGGCTGCTGAAATGACTGTACATAATCCGTCGTGTCTTGAGAAATCCACTGACTGATCACCGGCCCACATAAGTGTGCAGTACTTCTGACTTCCTGCAGCGCCTGCTCTCATGAAGTAAACGATTTTTCCTAAATTGTCTGTTTCCTTCACTGCTTCATAATTACACTTTGCCCAAAGTGCAGGCCAATGATTATGCTCTGTCATTGCTGAATTTCCGTTATGGAGTACGATATCATCCGTAGGGAGATATTCGCCGAAATCTGCCATCCAGCCATCTATACCTATCCCAATGGAATACTTCTTTATGATACCCTTGAACCACTCAAAAGCTTCCGGATTTGTGAGATCTACAGCACCACAGTAAAACTCACCGAAATCCACCAGATACGTGGTTCCGTCATGGTGCTTTGCAAAGTAACCTTTTTCCTCGCCTTCCTTAAACAATTCTCCATCATTTACGAGATAAGGATTCACATAACCCAGGAACTTAATTCCTTTCTTGTGAAGCCCGGCAATCTTGTCCGGGAGATCCGGATACATCTCTTTGTGATAATGCCAATCCCACTGAAGTCTCTTTCCGAAACTCGTAACTCTCTTACCGCACCAGTCCTGGCACCAGATTCCTGAAAGCTGAACGCCTCCCTTCTGAATCTTCTCAGCGAGTCCAAAGGATCTCTCATTACCGCCCTGAACTCCAAAGATGAGCCCGTTGTATACCCAGTCCGGAAGTTCCGGCTGTCTTCCAAAGAAAGCAGTTTCTTTCTCCAGAAGTTCTGCAAAAGTTCCGGCACTCTCTATACGAATCTTTGCAGGAACTTCCCAAATCCCAAGTTCATGGAAGTCATCATTTCTGAAATCAAAATCTGCATAAGCAGTTGAATCAACATGCAGATAGTAGTGTCTTGATGAAACAAATGTAGGCTCCGGGTAATTTGTGTTGTAATAATCTCCGCCTGCCTTGTTCTCAACATCAGATCTCCAGGTAACATAGGTTGTCTTATCTCTGCCGACTCCCGGCTCCGATGTCCATAAAGGATAATGTCTGCCTCGCAGGTCAAAATATGACATCTGCTCTCCACAACCATAAACATGTTCGTCCTTATCGGCTCTGACTCTAAACCAGAATCTGTTTACTGTCTCGTCCAAAGTTTCGAAAGATATCTCCGCACAGTCACCATTAACTGTAACAGTAGCCTTGATCCTGCCGTCAAAGTCTACGACTGTTTTATCTTCATTTCTATCTATAGAAGTAATTGAAAGAGGCACTTTGTCAGCTACATAATCCTCAATCTTGAAATTACCTCTGTACATGTCTACGGTTTCCTTACCATGACCCACATAAATCATCGGCATGGACTCGTCACATGTCAGTATGCAGTTCCCACCATCTGTGAGTTTCAGGCATCTGCCTTCTGTAAGTAACTCCATATTTTCCTCCTAATGTCTATCCATCATCAATAATGGAGTTCCTTATTTGGTCCGATAACACCTGTTACTGCGCCCTGTTTTACAAGAGGCTCGCGCTCAGGATGAGCAATCACCCATTTATTACGCTGCAATAAAAGCTCGCCTTCCTTATCTACCGGAGCAAGTTTCTCAAGCGGAGTGTTTGTACCCTTCGGAAGAATGACAACTCCCTTAAATCCGTCATCTGTCACTCTGCATGGTGAAAGATGAAGCGTAGTCTGATACATCTCAATCGCAGTTCCCTTTGGTACGAAGAACACCTGAACATCTTCCACGTTATAAGTGTTGTCCTTGATATCCCACACATGTCCGAGGCACAGCATGAAATCCGTCACTGCAATGTTTATCTCACTGCCCTTATGATACTCAAAACCGTTATAGGTGGTATTTCTGCCGTTGCAATATCCAATCTGAATCGGCATGCCACCGTAAATTATCTTTTCAACCTCTTCCTTAACAGCTATGTCTTCCATCTCAGAGACCGAAGGAACATAGACATTACCCTGCTCCGGAATAGGTGTTTCCTTTTCCATATAGGAAACAATCTCCGAAAAATCATAGCCGGTCACTACTCTGCCATAGGTTTTAAATGCCTCTGTATCCAAAACCGACTTTATCTCAACATCATTTACACTGTTTAAGTGTTCAAGAAGTCCCATGATCAAATCTTCTCATCTCTTACAACTTTGATGGTTGCTGAGAAGTCCTCCTTTGCATAGCCTGCTGCCATAGCCTTGTCATAAACCCTTACGACATTCATCTCACCAGGCATCGGCAGTCCTTTTTCTTCAGCAAGCTTCTTGCAGATATTAACATCCTTGTACATATTCTCGATTGAGAAGGCCGTTGTGAAATCGTTCTTTTCGATGACATCCTTCTTGCTGTCCAGGTAGAAATTCTGTCCGCCGCCGTATGAAATTGCTGTTGCAAATGTCTGAATATCGATTCCGCAAACTGCTGCAAGATTGGAGACTTCATTAACACCATTCTGAATCTGACCAACAAGAGCGTTGTGAAGGATCTTCATGGTTATACCAGTTCCGTTCTCACCCATGCGGATGATGTTCTCACCCATGTATGAAAGTATCGGACGAACTGTTTCATAGAGTTCCTCGTCACATCCAACGTAGATACCAAGCTTTCCGGCAATAGCTGCAGGCTTTGACTTAACAACAGGTGCATCTGCGAACTGAGCTCCGGTTTCCTTAACCATCTTTGCAATCTCAACAGATACGCTAGGATCGATAGTACTCATATCTATACAGATCTTACCTTTGTGAAGCTTTGGAAGAATCTGTGTATAAACACTTCTTGAATGCTCAGATTTTGGAACCATGGAAATGATCACATCAGCTTTTTCTGCGAGGTCAACATTGTCCTCTGCTGCAACTGCTCCGAGCTTTACAAGCTCCTCAACCTTTTCCTTAACCATATCTGAACAGTAGACTGTATCATCATGCTTCTTTATGATATTTGCGCACATGGACTCACCCATGATGCCAAGCCCGATAAAACCGATTTTCATTATGTCCTCCCTATAATTACTCTGTCTTTGTGTTATCCCATGCATCACAGAAGGTTCCGATACCCTGTGTTGTATATGCATGATGCTGAGCACTCTTATAAATTGCAAGGCCTGCTGTGATGATATCTGCACCTGCTACTGCACAGTCAACCATCTGCTTTGGTGAACGAAGAGCTGCACAAATGATCTGTGTCTTTCCGTAGAAGCCATAGTTCTTGTAGATGTCTACGATGTCCTTGATGTACTGCCTGCAGTCTTCACCGTTATCCTCTTTCCAGCCAATGAAAGGAGATACAAAAAGTGAACCGTTCTTTGCTGCGAATATAGCCTGTGCCGGAGCAAAAACAAGTGTAAGGTTTGTTCTGATGCCTTCTTTCTCAAGCTGTCTTGCTGCTGCAACACCTGCCTCTGTTGCCGGAATCTTGATGGCGAAGTTTGGAGAAACCTTTGCATACTTTCTTGCTTCCTCTACCATATCTTCTGTCTTATCAAGATGTGGGTTGATCTCAATTGATACAGGGAATTTGTCAATACCCTCAAGTCCGTTTTCCTTAATCCAGTTTGCAATATCTGTTATCGCAGTAACAAATGGCTTTCCGCTCAGCATGATATGCTTAGGGTTGGTTGTAACGCCATCGATACCAAATGTCTTGTATGCATAGTCAATCTCATCTAATTTTGCACTGTCTAAAAAAAACTTCATAATTGCCTCCTTAGAATAAGGTTTTCGAAACCTTATGTCTGTGAATTAGTTAATTAATTTAATTAATTAGTATTATAGTGCGTTTTGCACAAATGTAAAGAGCATTTCCGACCATAAATGTTTAATATTTTGCTTTTGTGAATTATATATCAACTTTGCCGCGTGATTTTGTGCATTTTCTTTTATTTAGAGATGCTGAAATTGTTATATTTGTTTATTATTTAAGAATATTAAAAAAGACTCCCGATAGTTAGATTTTAACCTAACTATCGGGAGTCGATATCAGAAGTACTTTACATCGCCTTATTATAAAGCATGATGCAATCCTTCAATGTTGTCTGTCTCGGATTGGCCATGATATTGGCCTGACCCTTCATGGCATCTTCAGCCATGACTTCAATCTTGTCTTCAGTTACGCCTACGTCAGAAAGTTTCTCAGGGATGCCGAGCTGTTTGTTAAGCCTCCTGAGTTCATCCACGAGCATCATCGGAGCAAAGTTCTCAACAGGCCCCTTTTCCTCTCTTATGTATCTGTAGATCTTTTCATATCGTCCCTCACGGTCTGCGATAGCATTGAACTCTGCGACTACAGGCAGAAGGATAGCATTGGCAACGCCATGAGCAACATGGAAATGACCGCTCACAGGGTGGCTCAAGGCATGAACATCACCAAGTCTTGCCCATGCAAAGGAAATGCCTGCAAAGTTTGAGCCAAGCATCATAGCACTTGCCGCATCACTGTCTTTCCGGTTCGCCACAAATCTACGGAGATTCTTTCCGATAAGCTCCATGGCTTTCTCTGCCATAGCATCCGAGAATGGAGTTGCGTTGTTGGAAACGTACGCCTCCATGGCATGAATGAGCGCATCAATTCCGCAGGCTGCTGCAACAGATGCAGGGGCAGTCATGATAAGTTCAGGATCAAGTATTGCAAACTTAGGAATCTGCTCATAGCTGAAAACAGACATCTTGAAATTTGTAACCTCATCTGTGATGACTGCTGAAGCTGTAACCTCACTTCCGGTTCCGGCAGTTGTAGGCACCGCAACAATCGGAGTGATAGGGCCCGGAACCTTTCCTGTACCAACATACTGCTGGATCTCACCGCCATAGGTTGAGAGAACACCAACCGCCTTGGCAACATCCATAGGACTTCCGCCGCCGAGAGCTATGATGCAGCCGGCTCCTGATTCCTTATATTTTGCTGCTGCCTCCTTTACACAGGCAACTGTAGGATTTGGAATTACATCCAGAAAACTTGAACAATTGATGCCTGCTGCTTCAATCAAATCAACAACCTTTTTAACGACACCTATGGACTCAAGTCCTCTGTCGGAAACCAGAAAAACCTTATCTATTTTAATCTCTGACTTCACAATATCAGGAATCTCCTTAAGACTTCCTACACCAAATTTTATAGTCTGCGGTACTTTAAATTCAAAATCTTTCATCTCATACTCCCTTATCAGCCCCAGAACTCCTTTTTCCTCAAATGTCAGAAATCCGGGAACTCATCTGCAATATTTCTCATCAACAATAACTATTTCATAAAATGTGAGGTTCTACACTATGAGATCATATATCCCTTAGTCCTCAGCCGAAACTCAACTCTGTCCTCTGGATCAGATCCTTCTGAAGAGCCTTGCCAAGCTCAACAAAATATGCACTGTAGCCTGCAACTCTGACAAGCATATCCTTGTAATCCTCAGGATGTTTCTGGGCCTCACGCATAGTCCGGGAGCTCATGATATTGAACTGAACATGCATCGGGCCATGCTTTATATACTGGTCAATAAATGCTATCAGATTATCTCTTCCCTCAACACCTGCAACTGCTTCCTGCGGAAATTTCATATTCATGAGTGTTCCGTTTCCCGCCTTGCTGTGATCCACCTTGGACAGGGAATTGGTTAATGCTGTCGGTCCGCTCACATCATGGCTTCCTCCGTCAGTATGCACCGGTCCCATATTATCAGAGATGGCTTCTCCCTTCTTACGCCCGTCAAGAGTCGCATTGGTGGCCATACCCATGGCGACATTGGCATTAACAGAATATACACCCGGATTGAACTGTCCACCCGGTCTGTAGGTCTTGCGTCCGGCAATGTGACCTGTATAGCAGTCGAACATGAACTTGAAAAGGTCATCTGCATAGTCATCATCATTGCCGTAATGATGAACCTTGGAGCCATTTACAAGTGCATATAACATCTCGTGCCCCTTCCAGTTGGCCCTGACTGCATCAAGAAGCTCCTCTCCTGTGACTTTACC
>AUXO018202989.1_pt1 | contig 10792 bp, 10 predicted proteins | sample 768731 | NCBI WGS metagenome assembly AUXO01 (sample SAMN02715735, study PRJNA202380) | gut metagenome | biome: sheep rumen | host: Ovis aries | place: New Zealand: Palmerston North
AGATATGCAAAGATAGCTATATCAATGCAAATGAATAGAAGATGATACATTAGATGTAAGGAGGAAGAATCAATGTTAGATGTAAGACCAGAGAATATGGAAAGAATTACAACTCCAGAGCTGGCCAAGGCATTTATCGATGAGCAGATAGCATCGATGAAAGCACAGGTAGGAGACAAGAAAGTGCTCCTTGCTCTTTCAGGAGGTGTTGACTCATCAGTAGTTGCCGCACTTCTCATCAAAGCTATTGGACAGCAGCTTGTTTGCGTACATGTCAATCATGGACTTCTTAGAAAAGGGGAGCCTGAGCAGGTAATAAAGGTGTTCAGAGATGAAATGAATGCGAATCTTATCTATGTAGATGCAACAGATCGTTTCCTGGATAAGCTTGCCGGAGTAACTGATCCTGAACAGAAGAGAAAAATAATCGGTGGTGAATTTATTGAGGTATTTGCAGAAGAAGCAAGAAAACAGGATGGAATAGAGTTCCTTGCACAGGGAACTATCTGGCCTGATATTCTTGAAAGTGAAGCTGGAATCAAGGCTCATCACAATGCAGGAGGACTTCCTGAGGATATGAACTTTGAACTTGTAGAGCCTGTCAGAATACTTTTCAAGGATGAGGTTCGTGTGGTTGGTAAGGAGCTTGGACTTCCTGACAACATGGTATATCGTCAGCCATTCCCGGGACCGGGACTTGGTGTAAGATGTCCGGGAGCAATCACAAGAGATCGTCTTGAGGCCGTACGCGAATCAGATGCAATACTTCGTGAAGAGTTTGCTAAAAATGGACTTGAAGGAAAGGTATGGCAGTACTTCACTGTTGTTCCTGATTTCAAATCAACAGGCGTAAAGGACGGAAAGAGAACCTTCGACTGGCCTTGCATCATCCGAGCTATCAATACAACCGATGTAATGGAAGTTACAGTTGAACACCTTCCAGATGATCTGATTGATCACCTCGTTAATCGTATCATCACAGAAGTGCCGGGAATCAACAGAGTACTTTTTGACTATACACCAAAACCACCAGCAACAGTGGAATATGAGTAAAAACACTAATCCCGAAAAGCCCTAAAATAAAGGCTTTTCGGGATAATTTTTATTATAGTGGTAGCAAAATGGTAACAAAATAAAAATGAATAGTGAGTGCTGTTTGACATCTAAAGTGGTGTTTATGGATGGTTGTATAACTTGCGCTAGTGTCAAATAGTAATATTATATTATAAGTAATTAGTTATATCTATTTCTGTCGGAAGATTTCTATTTGATTTACCAATTATAATATCAGCTGTGCCATTAGGACAATTAACGGAAATAGTAATTGGATCATCGAGTTCTTTATTCTCAATCGTTATATAATATCTAGATGATTTAGTAGATGATGGTATCATTATCTCATTAGTATTATTCTTTTTTCTATTCATTGGATGCTTTTCTAGTAGTAATGCCATCTGATGTAAATAATTCTCATCGTTAAAATCGGTTCTTTTTAGTATATCTTTTTCAATTAAATGTCCCATATAGTATTGACACCATTCAATAGGAAATCCAAGGGTATACAAATGTGTGGCAAAATTTCTACGTAGAAGATAGGTGGTCGGATCCTTTTCGACTGAATCATATTCTGAATGTTGAACTAAATATGATAATCCGGATACTTGCTGTTCTCTCATCTTTAATTTGTCACGTAAGAATGCTCTTCCTGCACGTGTTATATCAGAAGCGCTGCAGGGTACGGTGTAGTTATCTCCTCTGCATGCAATTGGAAGATCATCAATAGAATTAAATGTTTTGTTGTATTTATCTGTATAAGGAAATGATATTTTAGAACGCAGATATTTCTTTCGCTCGATTATAAAATTAGAATATTCTTTTATAAGTGGAAGTCTCCTAGGTGCATTAGCTGTCTTTCCTCCAGCCTTCCTTTCATTACTATTTATTTTGCTTGTTCGTATAATTCTTAGTGTGTAGTATCCTAGGTGATCTATCATTTCACTGAAATCGCCGAAGTTTAAACCGGCAGATTCATTGTTACGAATTCCGGTGCAAAGCATATTAGCTAGACCTACCAGTTCGCCTTTATTTGTCGTAGGATTGAGTAGATTATTAGCTGCAATGATTTCTTGTGCTGATGAAAGTGATTTGGGAATTCGTAAAAGAGCTGATTCTATATCTTCATCCGAAAATGATTTACTGAATTTAAAACCTGCACCCCAAAGAGGGTCGATTATTTTAGAATTAGCTATATCTTTAAAGTATGCTTCGCAAGGGTCTACTAATAAATGGTGGTATCGCGTGATGATAGTCATATCATTATAAGAATAAGCTCTTTTTATATTATCTAATAGACTGTTGATGTATTCTTCATCATATAACTCAATGGACATGCCTGGATTGATTAATGGGAATATTCGGTTATTATAATCACGAATGTATGTGTTTTTTGTTTCATCATCAAATCCAGTGGTGTAAGCATCAAAGTATCTAATTGTTGCGCCAATATAATTAAGCTGTTTACTTGGTGTTAAAGTATGAAATTTGGGGCTAAAAGTTTCGTTGATCATGTGAATCCTCCAGTTCTTGTATGCTTAGATTGTAACCATGTTTTGTGTTTATTGATATTATCGTTTCAACATTTTCAGGAATAGTTAAATCGATTCCGATAAATGATAAATTATGAGAGTCTGATGAAGAAACTAAGGAAAATGTTTCTTTTATTTTTATTCTTTCTTTCTTTGCCTGAAAGATGTCTTTGTAAAATACTTTTTTGATGATTCTTTCAAGTTTGGTGTAGATATTCAGTTGGGCTTGATCTTTCGAATAATCACAGTAATTCCTTGAGAAAGTGGTAGAAGCCTGAATGCCGAGAAAGTATTCTTCTTCTCCAGTTTCAAAAAATCCATAGTGACGAGCATAATAATCAAAACTGGTTCGGAATATATCGCCAGGATAGTATGCAAGGTTTGTATCAATAGTTCCTTTTGAATTATCCGGTATTGGAATAACTTCAGGTGGAATATTAAGCTTTCTTATCAATTTTCGATTGTTTTTGCGTAGGTTGGAAGGTGCTATTGGCGTATTTGTACGAACAAAAAAAAGACTATGGAGTATATCGAGCAGGAACAATATGGGCCGATCCTGATAAAGAAGATGCGGCATTAAAGCTACGTGCCATAAATGATGATCCGGTATTGAGAAAGAGAATTGGAGAAAATGCCCGAAAGACTATAAGTGAACAACTTTCTAAAGAGAAGATTGGAAAACGAATAGCAGCAAGGGTAAAGGCGATATGCGGAGCTGATTTATGAATATTTTTGTTTGACGATTCTCTAGAAAAGTGGCCAGGTGAACCATTAGCGCTACCTATGGCTCTCCAGACCCCAATGAGAATTGTCATGTATCCATCTTATCACGTTTTCTCATGTGGTAATATGCGTTACAGTCTTTAGCGATTTCGTCAAAATACCCCTCATGCAGCATGCCAATAAGTAATGATAAATCCTCGTTTGTGGTGATAGAGGAGCTTAGACATCCCATCTCTATTAGTTCTTTTTCAGTCCCTTTGACGACAACAAAGTCTACAGCGTTGCCTTCCGAGTCATTTGGAATATCGCCAAAATTTTGACGCACCCCATAAAACTGTACAGGTTCGTTTTTGGAAAATCGATTATTTGACATGTTGAATCATAATCGTCATCCCAAGGAAATAGTTTTCTCATATTTGCACCTCCTTTCTGCTAATAATATTGATTAAAATATAAGTGATAAGACTGACAATACCTACAATTGCAGCAAAGGTTTCGTCAGATGTGAGGAAGATATTTACTATGATGATTCATTTATAACACAATCTGAAAGACCTTGTATTTTTTGGAGCAAAAAAAGTTAAAAAAACAAACTATAACGTTGTTTTTGCTTATATTAATGATATTCATTTTTGAATACCATAATGATAATTAAATTATCATCATAATAATAAATAGGACAAAAAACACTACAAAATGAAAAAATAATCGACATTTCATTGAAAAAACAATATGTTTATTATATTATAATTTTTATATTGAATTGTGAATGAATAAAGGAGATGTAGATGAATGATGATAAAGAATTATTAGATTTTTGTGTTGCGTGTTTGACTAAGGAATTACCTGTACTTAGAAAAATGAATAATCTTACTCAGATGGATTTGGCAGAAATAATAGGGGTTAGTAGGCAGACAATAACAAATATTGAAAGTGGTTCAAGTAAAATGAAATGGTCTTTTTTTCTAGCCGTAATGTTTGTTTTTAGTCTTGATCATACGACAAGCGAATATTTGAAAACAATTAATATGCCTTATCCTGAACTAAAAGAATGGCTAAAAAATAAGCGAGGAGATTGAAGAATGGATTTTAGTATTGTTATTCCTACATGGAACAGATCTGATTTGGTTGAAGCGTTTCTTAAGTCATTGTATGAAGACCGAAACAGATACAAATCAGGTGAAACAGAGGTTCTTATTGTTGACAGCAGTTCCGGGAGTGAAAAAGAAAAAATAGTTTCTGCATGTAAAAAGTATGATGCAAAATATTTAGAGGGTGTTGATAGCGTAAGAAAGAAGAGAAATATGGGGATTGACAATGCTCAATTTGAATATGTTCTTTTCTTAGACTCTGATGTTACAGTCAGAAAAGGATTACTCCAAGCCCACGCAGATACACTAAAAGAAGGTGAGAAAAATCCAAAGATTACAGGTTCTTTTGGGCTTACTGAGTTTGTGGGTGAGAAGAAATTCTGGTTCAAAGTAGTTGAATATACATCATATCTTAATTCATTTGGATTTGCCAAATTTATGCCTTTTGTATCATGGTGTATTGGAAATAATGTTGCACTCCGCAAGGATGAACTTCTGAAGATTGGCAAATTTGAAGAAAATTTCCCGTTTAAGCTTGGTGGAGATGATTTGGATATGACATATCGTTATACCAGTGCCGGAAATATGATTAAGACAACGCCTGAGGCTGTAACCTTTCATTCGACGAAGACTTGGAATTCCCACAAGGCAATCTGTGACAGGACAAAGCGTTGGGGAACAATGGAGTATCATATTCTGAAAAGATTTCCGGAACTTGTCCATCGCAGGCTTCCTATGACAGAAGATATAGTATTTCTTGTGACGCTTGTGTTCGGAATTATGGCGTTGATCAGGCGTTCCTTTATTCCCCTGATTTTTATGGGGGCATGGTATGTTCTTTTATTCATAATGCTATATTCTCACAGGGTTAAGGAATTCGGCAAGACCAATATGTTTTATTGGACTATCGCATCTTTAGAACAGAGCAAATACAGATATTATAGATTTTTAATGTCTATTAAACATAGAGACTTTTCTTTTGCATTTAAGGGTCAGTTCTTTGGAATCTACCATATGCGTTCGGACTATCAGAGTAATGTCAGGAAAACTTGGATATATTATTATTCTATTTTTATTCTGATTATTTCAATGATAGTTTATAGGATGATAGCTAATTAATGGGGGAAAGAATATGTCTGATATTAGTTTTAGTATTGTAGTTGCCACAAAGGGCAGAGTAAAGCTTCTAACTGAGCTTATCGAGAGCATAGATGTTGCAAGAGGGAATTATGGTGGAAAGTGCGAGGTGCTGATTGTAGATGACAGCATATCTGAGGAGAGTAAGGAAGTACAGGCTGTCTGCAAAGCTCACGACTGCATCTATGTGTATCATGAAAATGGTGTTGCGGCTAAGAGAAATTATGGTGTATCCATGGCTAAAAATGAAGTGATTTTGTTTCTGGATTCCGATTGCATTTGTACAGAACACATTCTAGAAAGATATGCCGAGAAATACAGCGATGAAAAGGTTGCAGCTGTTGCAGGACCGTTAGAGTTTGTGGGAGAGGATACCTGGTTTTGGAAGGCCATAGAAGCAACTCCTTATCTTACCTGTTTTTATCTTCCCAAATTCATTCCGAGAGTAGAGTGGGGAGTTACCGCTAACTTCTCAGTTCGTAGAAATGTTTTCAATGAGATTAACGGTTTTGATGAGAATTTTAAGAGACCTGCAGGTGAGGATGTTGATTTAGGTATAAACATCCGCGATAAAGGCTATATTATCAACGCTTCTCCGGAAGCTTTGGTTTATCATAGCAAAAAGACATGGATTCCTGTAAAGGCTATGTTCAGAAGATTAAACTTCTATGGTACTGCTGACTGTGATCTTATAAATAAGCATCCTGATAGAGGCGATCTTGTTCTTCCAAAGAGATGTTTTATGTATTTTATTTATTTCGTTTTCTTCATACTGATTGCATTTGCTACGAAGTGCTGGTGGGTTCTTCTGGGGATTCCGGTAGTATTCTTGCTTGAAAATGCTGTTATGTCAATTCTGGTGAACAAACTGTCAAAAGAAAAAACGGCTACTTTTTCGCAGCAGTTTGTGGCTCAGATGCTGATTCATGACAGTGATCTTGCATATCTGAATAGATGTGTTACTTCAGGAAAACTGAAGAATATTAGAAGGCAGATGATATATTATATAGGCCAGTACAATGGAATGTTGGAAATCGGATCATATAATACTTGGCTACAGCTTGTTCTATTGATGGGAATTGCTGTAGTGCTGTTAGCACTTATCTAATACATGGAATTGTGAGGATTAAAAAATGTTTGAGGATCAAATTAAAAAGATTAATGAGTTATATAAATCAGGTATTTATTCTCAGCCCTTTTATTCAAACAGAATAAAGGGATCTGAAGTGTTTGAAAGCTATGAGAAATTTTCCAAGATTCCTTTTATGTATAAGGATGATATAAGAAGTTCGATGCCTATGGATAGGGCTTCTGTCGGACTGAAAGATGCATTTGGTTTCTTTTCCAGCAGCGGTACCACCGGAAAAAGAACCCTTTACCTCTATAGCAATAAAGATAAAGCTGTTCATGAAGAGTTTGTTAAAACATATTTTACACCTCATGGAGTGAATGAAACGGACATAGGAGGTGTTTTTGCGCCTGTGGATTGTGGGGTTATGGCTCAGACCATGATGTGGCAGTTTACCACAATGGGGGCGAGTTATGTAAACCTGGTGGAACCTTCTCCTGAAAATATGATAGATATTATCCGAGAGATTCCGATATCTGTTATAGCTACCAGACCCAGTGTAGTAAGCTCTATCATTGGTAATCCGGAGTTTGAGAAGATAGCAAGAGAGTCCTCCGTAAGGTTACTACTTCTGGGGGGCGGCTTTTTGACAGAAGGACGCAGGATGGCTATTGAGAAAGCATGGGGAGGAAAATGCTACGGCATGTTGGGAATGAGTGAGGTCTTTGGCCCTCTTGCTGGTGAATGCCCTTGTAAGTGTGGTTATCATTTCCGTGATGATTATTTAATGGTGGAAGTGGTTGATCCTGTTACACATGAGCCTGTTAAAGATGGAGAGTATGGAATAGCCATATACACAACTCTTTGGGATAAAGGATTCCCTATACTTAGATACTGGACAGATGATTATATCAAAGTGGAGACTTCTGTATGTGAATGTGGTAGCAGACTTCCTAGAATAATATATAAGGGAAGATTGGCTGATTGTCTGAAGGTAGAGAACGATTATGTATTTCCTTCAATGCTTGAAGAACTTCTTTTTGCAAACGGGTATTATGGAGAATACAGGGTTGTTCGTGATGACAAGACTATGATCATTCTTGAAAAGACTGAGGGCTTTAAGGCTAACGAGGAAATGAGGGAGCAGTTTAACTCTATGTTTAAAGATGATGTTATTATCAAATACATTGATAGAGGAATGCTGCTTTATGATGGTCATGCAGTAAGATTTAAGGATTTGAATGAATAATAATGTATTGTGAGGCTTTATAAAATGAAGATATCTGTAGTTATTCCAACATATAATGAGGAGCAATATTTGGGGGACTGTCTGGGGGCACTTCTTAACGGATCTGAAAAGCCCTATGAAATAATAGTTGCCGATGGCTATTCAACGGACAAGACAAGATCTATAGCCAGAAAGTATGGTGCTACTGTTGTTGCTAATAAGAGAAGACATGCTGCCGGTGGCAGAAACGCCGGCATAAAAAGAGCCAAGGGAGATATCATTGCCTTTATAGATGCTGACTGCATCCCTGATAAGGATTGGCTAAAAGAGATACATAAAGCTTTTGAAGAGGATGATATAGATGGGTTGGGTACCTATATTGAAGCTGCCCCTTCAAAGAATATTTATGAAGAGTTCTGGAGTTTTCTTTCACTGCAGATTCTTATGTCCTATGGTCATGAGCCTTATTATGTAACGGAAAAGACTCTGAATACAGCTTTCATTACTGCCAGTTGTGCATATAAGAGATCTCTTCTCTTTAAGATTAAGGGATTCAGCAATTTCTTCGGAAATAATGCGGAGGATATTGATATATGCTGGAGAGCTTTAAATGCCGGAGCCAAGCTTAAATATGTTCCATCTGCTAAGATCATCGCTCGTGCTCCTGATGATCTTATTACTATTTGTAAAAAGAGTTTTAGAAATGGTATCTCTAGCTCTAAACTGCAGAAGGTTCATTTTGAGAAGAACTATAACGTGGATTTTATGTTATATAAGGCTCTTTTTTCCAATATTCTTAAGTTATTTACTGGTGACAGATATGCAAAACTCTTTGTTTGTGAACTGATATGTCACATGGCTGGTAAATACAAGGGGAGTATTATGTGCGGAGTAATAAATCTATGAGCAAAAAGAAGGTATTGGTTGTTTCTGCAGGGATATTTCCTATCCCTGCAAACAAGGGTGGCGCGGTAGAGGAACTTATAGATACTTTTGCCGAGAACAATGCAATTGATAACAGATTCGACGTTTCTATAACGAGTTGTTATTATCAGGGCACAGAGATCAAACAGAAGACAGAAGGGGTTGAATATTACTATTTTAAAACACCTTTTTTTGTGATGGCTTTAGATAAAGTCTATTATTTTTATGTAAATAAAATTCTAAAAGATTGGAGAAGTATATTTCGTCAGCATTTTTTCAGTAACAAATATTATATTTCTAAGATTACAAAGAGGCTGGATCTTGGGAAGTTTGATGTGATAATTGTTCAAAATAATATGTCACTTCTGAAGACCATGGCTAAGGATTTGGGTGAAGATTTTGATAAGAAATGCATGTATCATATGCATAGTGATCTTGTAGATAACGAAGATATGATTCCTTATCTTGCTCGATGCAGAAAGATTCTGGCTGTCAGTAATTATGTCAAGAATCATCTCTATGAGACTGTTCCGGAGTTTAAGGAGACTGCAATAGAAAAGGTAACTAATGGAATTGAGATAATAGATTATTCTGGGCAGGAACGGATTAGTATCAGAAAAGAAATGCGTAATAAGTATGGTATTGCTGATGATGAGACGGTATACCTGTTTTCTGGGCGCGTAAGCCCTGAAAAAGGTGTTTTGGAAATGACTAGGGCTTTTGCTAAAGCCGTTCCTAAGCTTAAGCATAAATCCCGGCTTATTGTAGTTGGGTCCGGTGTTACAGGTTCAAATGAAGAAACTTTTTATTCAAAACAGATAAAGGAAGTTGCAGGTGAGCTTTCGGATAAAATAATACTTACCGGATATATCAATCATAATATTATTACTCAATATCATTTGATGTCGGATGTTCAGATAGTTCCTTCTATTTTTGATGATCCTGCACCGCTTACGGTTCTGGAAGGAATGTCCATGGGGATTTTCCTTCTGCTCTCAAGAGTCGGGGGAATACCTGAGTATTCTTCTGAATATGATAATAAGATATTTTTTGAACGTGATGACAAGCTGGAACAGCATATTGAGGAGGCTATACTTGCGTATGATGACGTTTATGCGCCGCGAAAGTATGAACCTAAAAAAATGATTTTTGATAGTAGCACATTCTATAAAGAACTTGCGGAGGCTATAGATATCTAGTGCCAAATTTAAAACAAATAAAAAAGAAAATGAAATACGCTGCATCATACATAATTCCTTTTCGTTATTACAATAGAATGCGAGTATTCGGATTTGACGAGGAACTGGAGAAGAAGCGTTCTTTTTCAGAAAAGATGAAGATTGTTTTTTCGGATTCCGAGATTGTAATCCCATTTATGGATATTGATATCACCACTTTTTGTAATCTCAAATGCAAAAGATGTGCCAAGTGCATTCCATATTTTACTAATCATCGTCATTTTACCGCAGAGCAGATTGAAGAAAGTCTGAATCTTTTGACCAGGTATGTTGATAAAATATATGTGGCAAGCATTCTGGGAGGTGAGCCGTTCCTTAATCCGGAGCTTACTGAGATACTAAAGGTTTGTGCGAAGAACAGTAAGATAGAGCATCTTGAGATTACTACAAATGCCAGCATAGAGCCTACTGATGAACAGTTAAGGATAATAAAGGATTATTGTATTGATGTTCATATCTCTGATTACCGTTCTATAAGTGATACTTATAAGCAGGCAAAAGAGAAGTTTATCAAAAAGCTTGAGGAAAATGGAATTAAATACGAGTATCAATTCCATGACATGTGGCTGGATTTTGGCGAGATTGAGAAACGGGAATATTCAGACAAGGAACTGCATAGAATGTTCGTTCATTGCCCTATGAACAGCTGCGCAGTGTTCAATGACAATAAATTGTATAAATGTGGACATACTAGCTATCTGTGTCAGCATGGAATAGAAGAGGGTGGTTATGATGTCATTGATTTGAAGAAGGTTCAAAGTCGTGACGAAATGAAAGAGCTCATTCGGAAATTCTAT
>AUXO010295286.1_pt1 | contig 10791 bp, 15 predicted proteins | sample 768731 | NCBI WGS metagenome assembly AUXO01 (sample SAMN02715735, study PRJNA202380) | gut metagenome | biome: sheep rumen | host: Ovis aries | place: New Zealand: Palmerston North
ATTAAGAAAAAAATGGAAGCTCGTAAACCTAAATATGAACCTGGTAGTGAAGAACAGAGGCAAGCTCAACTTAGAGCTATTCGTAGAAATATAGCTGCTAAGAATGGAAAGTAAAATTTAATAATATATTAAGTTAAGGGGGTATAGTAAATTGAATATGAATGCATTAGCCATTCCTGTAGAGGAATTTCTAATAAATCCTACTAAAGTATTAGTTAGAAAACTTATAGAAGGTTTCTATACATCAGTAGGAGATAGGATTAATAATATTGATAAAATTATCTCTGAATTTGAAATTACTATCAGTCCTCTAAAAAAGGAGAATATATATACTGATAATTTAGAGAAATTTTTCATACTTCTCAGGAAATACTTTGATCCTACAACTATTAAAGATGGTGATTTTAATAACTTCTATTCATTACCTAATTTGATTATAAGAGATTTTGATGATTTTGAAATCATTAAAAATAGATATATTAAATTAACTGAGAATAAATTTTGTTCTAAAAATTTTGCATTTTCTATATATGGGAAATGTAAAGAGTGTAAGAATCCTATAGAGATCTCATATATACAATATAAGTCATATATTAATTCTAAAGATAAGAAAAAACAACTTCAGAATATTTGTAATAAATGTAGATCTATTGAAGCTTATACTAAGATTATACATTCTGTATCTATATATACAGGTTCTTATAGGAAAGATACAGGAGAAAAACTTAGAATCCTTAAAGAAGGTGGAGAAGAATTTTTACCTATATCTTATTTAGATAGAGTATAAGTAAAAGTGAGGTAACAAATGGGTCTTGAGAATAGAATCCCTTGTAAAACATGTGGATGTGAAATATATAAAGACGAAATGAAATCAAAAGAGAATGGAGAATACTCTTGTTGTGTATGGTATATGGACAATTGTATTCTCGAAGGAAAACCTGTGAATGATTGCCCTACTTATAAGAAGAATATTATAAGAAAAATATGTGGGTACAAATATAATGGATGATGATAATGAGTTCTTAGGAGATCTTGGTGATATTAAGGTAAGCCTCTAAATGGATCACTATATTAAACTCAGTGAAGCAATTGCTGTAATAGATAATATGGGAAGGTTAAGACCTTCTTGGGAAATAAAACAAGAATTGCAGAAAATTCCAGCATCAGATGTAAAAGAAGTAAAGCATGGAATGTGGATAGTAAAAGGTGATGCACAACCTATGTCTAAAGACTTGCTTTATGGATGTAGTTTATGTAATGATGGTGGAAAAAGATATTATAGCTGGCAATGTGATTCCATCAAGTATTGTCCTAACTGTGGAGCAATAATGGACGAAAGGGAGTTAGTGTGGACAAATGACAATAAATTTTGAAGTCATAGACTATTATGAAAATGATTTACATAAACCTTATAATCTTACTATAAAAGAACCTGGTATATATTATATTGTAGGACCTAATGGTTCTGGTAAGACATCTCTTTTGCATCAGTTAAAAGAGTATGGAGAAAGTAATGGATATGAGATATTATCTTATAGTGATACAGCTGATGGTAGAGGTAATAGCATCTCTAAATTAGCTTATCATAATCAATTTAGTGATGTAGCAAACCTGATGATGAGCTCTGAGGGTGAGTCTATATACTATAACTTTGGATTTACTATATCTTCTATAGGAACAGCTATTAGATTTAATAAGAAAGCTTTTATTCTTATAGATGGAATAGATTCTGGTACTTCTATAGATAAGCTTAAAGAGATTAGAGATATATTTGATAATATAGTAGCTAAAGATATAATAGGAAGAGATATTTATATCTTTATCACAGCTAACAATTTTGAGTTGGTTAAAGGTGATGTATACTGTATCAATCCTATTAATGGTCATAAAGTACATTTCAATTCATATAAAGGTTTTGAGAATTATATATGTGAGTATAAATATAAGTATCTTGGAGTTGAGAAAGATGAATAAGAGAGTATCTGTAAGATTCACTCAGGAGGAAAGAGTAGAAACCTCTAAGGTTGTAGTACCTGAACTTGTAAAAAGTCTATCTGATGTAGATATTCTTGTAAGTAAAGATATTCTTACATATGATCAGATATATGATATTATTTATAATAAAATATTGGAAGTTATAATGAAATACGATAGTCTATACAAAAGATTATCTATTGTAAATTCAGTATATACTATTGGTCAGAGACTTGGTCATAAATATGCTGAATTTATGCTTCCTAGATATATGTACAGGTTTCTGTCTCCTAGTATGTATTCAAAATTATTTGATCATAAGTTCTTAGCAGAAGATGATTTTAATGATTATGATCCTTCTTCATTGAATTCTATAGAAGCAGCAAATAAGCTTGCTGCAACTATTCTTAATCGTTCTTCTTATGATTATGCAATTGAAGGATATTATGGAGCTTGGAGAGATCTTGGTAAGTGTAAAACATGTAATAGACATGTAACTCTTGACTATGGACAGTTCTATAGATATTACGATAAATTACATCCTAAATATAATAAGCATTTTCCTGTACATTGTGTTCATTGCAGAACATTGAAGAAAATGAAAAAAGAATATAAGCTTACTCATCATAGAGCTGATGGAAAGCCTTTAGATGATACTGCATATGAATATATAAAGAAAAATAAGAAAAAGATCAAGAAGCGTATTGATTCTTTAACTAAAACAATTAGCCAAGGATAAAAAATTATAATTGTATAACATATATATGAATGCATTCGCGTAGGATTCTAGATAGGCAACCCATATTCACTAAAGTAGGTTGAGCTGTTCTACACCCTATATGTGAAGTGAGTTGTGGTTATTGCCGTTGCACCGCGCAACGCCATTCTGTAAAAAACCACTAATCGGATGCATCAATTACAGTTCGTAAATGAACAGCAAAACAATTGGGAAATTTTTGGCAGTCCCCAATTGTTTCTAAGGAATAATTCCAGTCTAGCCAACTGGGACTTCTATATATTAGATTATGCTTAATTCTATAATATGGAAGTATAATAAATAAAAAGGCAGAGGGTTACATGTATCCATCCGTATGGCATGGCAGATAACTCTCAGGGGAACTGGGTCCCGTAAACCAGTGGAGAAAAAAAGATTGACGGCTGCGGTTATTACCGTGGCCGTCTTTCTTTTTTATTATACACATTATACTCTTCGCGGTGGTCCTTCTGATCTTGGTTCTGATTGTGGATTATTCTCTATTGTTTTCACCTCTAGTCCTGGTAATCAATCTTGGAACCGTGGCGCTGCTCTATCATTTATACTTCATATTATACTGTACGTGGTGGTCTTTCTACTCTTGATACTAATTGCGGTGCATTCTTTATTAATGCTGCCTCTATTACAACTTCTCCTAATTGGTACAATGGCGCTGCTCTATTGTGCTTCATATTATGATCTTCGTGGTGGCCATTCTGGCTATAGTAACCGTTGTGGTATGTTCTATGTTATTGCAGGTCATGCCTTCTCTAATAGTAGTTGGGGTCATGGCGCTGCTCTATCATTTATACTTCATATTATACTGTACGTGGTGGTCTTTCTATCGCTGGTAATGAATGTGGAATATTTTATGTTGTTGCAAACGGTGGTGCTTCTGCTATAAACTGGTACGTTGGCGCTGCTCTATCATTTATGTTTTTTGTACACATTATCTTGTTCGTGGTGGAGCTTCTAGAAATGGTGATTACTGTGGTTTATTTTCAATGAACTTATATCCAACAGGTTCTACTGCAACTTGGGATGTTGGCGCTGCTCTATAATGTAACTTCATATTATATTCTTCGTGGTGGTGCTTCTGCTTATAGCGTCACTTGTGGTGCATTCTCTGTTCTTGGCAGCTATAGTGCAAGTGCTAATTCCTGGAACTGTGGCGCTGCTCTATATTGCTTCATATTATTATGCATATCGTGGTGGTTATTGCCGTGATGGTGATCTTTGTGGTATTTTCTTTTTTCATGTTCATAATGTAAGTACATCTGTTTCTTGGGGTATTGGTGCTGCTCTATCATTTTCTAATCATATGAAAACTATTAAATAAAATAATATATGGAGTGTAATTGATCATGATTGAATTAACTCAGGATCAACAATATATACTACAAGAGGCTGTTAGATGGTATCAGAATGATACTGCTAGTCAAGTATTTCAAATATCAGGTCCTCCTGGTAGTGGTAAGACTATATTAATTAAAGCTATTATGGATGCTTTAAATATAAACCCTTCTAGAGTTATGCCTATGGCTTATACAGGATGTGCTAGTTTAGTATTGAGAACCAGAGGTTTCTATAATGCTAAAACTATACATTCTAGTTTATATGATATTATAGATGTACCATTATTAGATTATAATGGTAAACCAAGGATGGATTCTTACTTTAATACTCCTATAATGAGAAAAGCTTTTATACCTAAGAAAGAACTAGATACTGATCTAATTATTATAGATGAAGGATCTTTTGTTCCTATGAGTATGAAAGCAGATATAGAAAGGTTTGGGAAAAAGATTATTGTAGCAGGAGATCTAGATCAGTTACCTCCAGTAAATGATAATCCTGCTTATCTTTATAGTGGTAAAGTATATAGACTTAGACAGATAATGAGACAAGCTCAGAATTCTGCTATAGTATATCTATCTCAGTTAGCTATTAATGATATGCCTATAAATGTCGGTATGTATGGCAAAGATGTTATGGTTATCAAAGATACAGATCTAACTGATGAGATGCTAAGATATGCTTGTGTAACTCTATGTGGTAAGAATACTACAAGAGATTACTATAATACTAGAATAAGAAAGATAAGAAATCATTACTCTGCAACTCCTGGATATATGGAGAGAGTAATATTTAGAAGAAATGATTGGGCTAATTCTATAGATAATATTAATATTACTAATGGACTTATGGGTACAGTATTAAATGATCCTGGTCCTTTAGATAATAGAAAGGGAGTCTTTAGAATAGACTTTCTTCCTGATTTATCTAATATAGTATTTCCTAATCTAGAGATAAACTATGAGTATTTTTGCTCTGATTATAAGACTAGACAGAAATTAAAAGAAGTCCCAACTTATAAATCAGAAGCTGGTACTTTCTTGGAGTTTGGTTATAGTATTACTACTCATCTATCTCAAGGATCTGAGTATCCTAATGGGATATATGTAGAAGAATATCTTAATAAAGATATTAATAGAAACCTTAACTATACTGCTATTACTAGATTTAGAAATCATTTGATCTATGTAAAGCGTACAAAGAATTAATAGTATAGATAACAGAGGTGTTTATATATGAGCAAGAGTAGTGATAAGATACATAAACCACTAATAGATCCATTACTTCCTATGGAAGATGGATTAACAGATCCTTTATTACCACCAGATGAACCTGATAAAGGATTTGAAGAAAAGAAATATTTAGTTCTATGGGTTATGAATGATGACTCATCAGAATATGGTAATCACTTCTTTATTGGAACTGGAAGAACTGAGACTTATTATTTCCTAAGAGATAATATTACTGATATAGATGTACATAACTCTTATGTCTTAGTAGAAACAAAACAAACAGAGACCAAGAGTAAAGTAAGAAGATGGTATATGACTAGTATAGACAAAGCTATTACTGTTTATCAATTCTTGAAGAAAGTTCAAGATAATTATAATGATAAATTTGATGTAGAAGACTATGATTACACTTTTGAAGATAATGAAGAGAATAGAGACTATATATCTAATAATAATATGGACTTTAATATGTGGAATCAGTCATCTATGCTGGAAATAGATACATCTTCATATCAGAAACCCACCTCCAATTCTGATGAAGAAGATATGGATGAAAATGATATTTGATTGGATATTATATAAGTAATAAAGAGTAAAATTTATTGGAGGTATTATTACTATGGGGAAAAATAATAATCGTAATAGAGTAAATCCTCAAAATATAGATCCATTAAGTAATCCTAAAACTATGGAGAGAGAAGCTCTCAATATATTTATCAGTATCTCTAAAGCTAATTATGATATTGGATATGTATATAGAATGTTCTCTTATCCTCAGTTTGTACAAGCTGCTATTAGAGTAGCTTCAGAAAGATATATTAAAGCGGAAATTCATAGACAAGCTGTAGAATATGCTTATCCTAATTCTAATGATAGAAATGTTATTGAAGTACATAATGCTGATTTTAAATGCGCTATGGCATGGAAAATCATACTCGATATTTTGACACAAATTCAAATGAGTGGAGATCCTACTGTTATATATAATCTCCATTCTGCGTTAGGAGTTTATAAAGGATATCTGTAAGCAGAACATATAAATAAGTTCTGCATAATTGAATAAGTATATGGCAGAATAGAATCTTTCTATTCTGCCTTTCTTTTTTATCTATTTATATAATAGAGGAGATGATAACTACCTATGGCTGATGATAAGACTATTGATCAAGAGATTGGTCTATCTAATGAAGAATATGATGAAGAAGAAATATTGTTATCTCATACTATAGATCCACAAACAGAAACCCCAGCAAATACTGATACATCTTCTATCGGATTAAAAGGTGTAGATGGTATTGTAAATATTTCATATGATTCAGAAGCTTCTGGTGGAAATGCTAAAGATACATACTTAGGATTCTCTCTTGTAAATGGAATGATCTTAGAAAATATAGGAGACGATCCTGGCCCAACACCACCTGGTCCTACTCCTCCAAGAGGAGAATGGGTTAAGAAGATTCTGCAGAATCTTAATACTACAGACTATAGAGTTTGGTATCTTAAATCCCATGATAAGCATTGTACTCCTTTCGATACTTGTAGAGGATTCATGTATTGGGATTTTGATAATGAACTACTATTTTTTATTGAACTCAATAAATATGAACAGACTTATGTAAATCAGAAGTATCCTATAGGTATCAATGTAGTAGGTTTTGATAGCATTCTTCAAATAGAAGGATACTATAACATGAGAGATGAAAAATCATAAGGAGGAAGTTAATATAAAATGACTACTGAACAAGTTACAAATATTGAACAGGTATTCAGAACAGATGATGGATCAGGTAATATGCTTGTTCCTAACTTTATTCTATATCTAGATGAACTGATCACATTTGACTCTCAGAGATCTTTCGTTGCATTCGATGAATCAGAGAGTACTATTGTTTGTATCAGAAGCAATAATGATGTATATACTCAGGTAAAGAATCCTCTATCTATTAATGTAACTAGCTTTGAAGATGTTGTTTGTATGGAGGCTCTATGCAATATGTTGAATTTTGAAGCCGCTCTTGATGGACTTTGTCCTAATATGGATTCTGATATTAAAGAAAAGATCATGAAATGGGCTGTTAAGGTCTGTGGTAATGTACGTAATCTTGAGCCTATGGAGAAGCGTCCTTACTATAAGAAAGAGCCCATTCCTGGCGGTGTTTATTTTGGAGCTGCCGCTAGAGAAGATCTTGCTGCAGGTGATACTGTATTTGATCAGGGTTATATCAACGACTAATATAATATTTACAGAGATAGGGAGTAATCTCTATCTCTGTAATTCTAATAATTTTTAATTATATATTATAATAATAGATATAGGGATGTAGCAAAGTGGTTAATGCTCTGGACTTTGACTCCAGTATTCGTAGGTTAGAGTCCTACCATCCCTGCCATATTTTCTATTTAGAAAGGGGATACTAATCAATGGAAAATCCGTTCATGAACTCACATTCTATCCAAATTAACGGAGGAGACACAATCTTCTTCGAGAATGGCGACGAGAAGGAAGACATCAAGGCTGCTGAAAACTTCATGAAGGACATCAAGGCTGAGCATCCTGACGCCAAGGTCTTCGGCAGTCTGAAATTTGGCGACTTCAGGTATCGTGTTTCTTACTGAGATTCCAGCCTTTGGGGAGTGTTGTAAAATACACTCCCCATTGTTTTTTAACTACTTATTAATATTAAAATAAGATGGAGGTGTATTTTGTAATGAGATTATTACCTGTTGATAAAGATGCTATTAGAGCAATTTGTAATCTTAACGGTGCTTCTGTTATCTTTAAAGAAGTTGCTATAGGATCTACTAAACGATATTATTGTACTATAAAAACAAAATACACTGAGAGAGGATCTATACAGATCTTCTATAAAGATTGTAAGATAACTCCTAAGAAAGAGCATAATTATATTCTGATATTTGAAACTGGTAAATGTATCTATGTGTCTGGAAATGATCTCTATAATAAAGGAGTAAACTACTATAGACACCTAGATATTAACTCTGAAGAGTTTAAGAATAAAGAACTCGGAAACTGGATAAGAGGTTAAAAAGAATATGGACGAACTCACCAATCCACTATTACACTATAGATATGATTATTGCTTTAAATGTAGTAGTCAGGCTATAGAGTGTTATGACTTCTTTAATAATCCTATTGGATATAATAGGATGGTAACAAATAAGTTAGCTGGTAGAGATTGGTCTACTCAGCTTCCTAAAGGTAAGACTATTTATAATATGGAATGTAAATCATGTGGACAAAAGTATGATATCTCCTATAACGGAGATGATCATTTTCCTGTTCCTATTAGTAAAGATTCTTTTCTCACTAAAGTATTCTATTCTGCTTATAGAGATGATGGAAGAGAATTCTTTAGAGAGAAGCAATTAGATCTATCTGAGTTATAATAGATTTCAATTATATATTATAAATATGATTATGAACAATGATGCTATTATTATTGGATTTGGTACCATCTAATGATGTAGACATTAGTTACATAATCAAAGGTTTTAAATATGGAACGAAGTTATTTAGGGTTCGGCTACAAATCCCGCCCCGAAAAGTAGCCCCAGGGAGTATGTATACTCTATTGTGTCTGCAGCACATTAGAGGTTGAGCATACTCCCTGGTAATGGCGTTTATTTTTTGATATAGTTGTATATCATAGATATAATAAATACAATATATCTATTTAATATAGAGAGGTATTATTTATGATTGATTCATCTACAGCTTATAATAGAACTAAAGAAGCTAATACTTATAATTTTATAAAAGAGAAATATCTACCTCAAGTGGATTTAAAAGTATTTAATGCTATGGATAAAGGAAGATTGGAATGCAATATCAATGCATTCTCTATCTTAGGCTTTAAAGCTTTTAAATATAAAGAAGATCTATTCACTGTAATCTTTAAAGAATATATTCTCAAAGGATATAGTATTACTATAAAGGGTTTTAAGATCTCTATAGACTGGATTAATGAAGTCTATAAAGAGAGAAATTCAAATGGAGAAAAGAAAGAAAATAAAACAGAAGAGTCTGGAGAAGATTCTAGCACTGGAGCCCCTAGAGAGATAGAAGCTGATAATGAGAGTGAAGATGAAGAAGCAATCTTTACTCCAAAACCTCTTAAAATGCATATAGGTTTCAGACCATGAAACATAAAAATACCCTCTAGTGATTAAGTTCACTAGAGGGATTATTTTTTGTTAAACTCTTTATATTTAATTATATATTATAAAATTGAATAGATAGAATTTATTCTATTTATATCTCTCTCCATGAAAGGAGGTGAAATATAATATGTATAATCTATCTAAACAATTTGATCTGTTCACTAAGAAGACAGATCCAGATTACAATGGTAGGGAGAACTACCGGGTTCAGCAAGAATACCTCAAAATGCTCTTTACTGAACCCAGCGTTCACACACCTACAATGACAGTCAGGTCATATGAACCTGACGACGGATCAATGGACATCTAACATCCAATGATCTAAGAAGAGAGTGAGCTTATAGAGAGTAGGCTCACTCTCTTTTAATATAAAGTTATAGCTGCCTTTATTTTTTATAATCATATACTATATTTTAGGATATGATAAGTCTTAGAACTTTAAATTAATTAAGTTGAAAGGATTAAATATAGATGAAATATTTATCTCTTCAATTGAAAGGATATATAAGACTAGTTAATGGTATCGGTACACCTGATATCTTTATAGATTTCAGAAGACAGAAATTTAGAACCTGTATTATTAGAGGTGAGAATGGATCTGGTAAGTCTACTATATTCAATGCTTTATCAGTACTACCAGATTCTAATGATAGTTTCATTCCTGGAAAACCAGCTATGAAAGAGATCTATCTACAAGATGGAAATACTATTTATATAATTACCTGTGTTCATAATGTAAAGAATAATGGAGACAGAGATACAACTAAGGTATATTTTAAGAAACAATTTCCTGATGGAAGAGTAGTAGAGCTTAATGAGAATGGTAATGTAAACTCTTATAAAGACGTTCTCTTTGAAGAGTTAAAGCTAGACTCTAACTTTATAGCTCTCTCACAGCTATCAATGGATGATAAAGGTCTAGCAACCAAAAGACCAGCAGAGAGAAAGAGATTTGTAAATTCAATTATATCTAGTCTTGAAGTATATAACAATATGTACAAGACTTTAAATAAGCATTCTTCAGTTTATAAGTCAATGGTCAATTCTGTAGCGTCTAAATTAGGTCAACTTGGGGATGAAAATATTCTAAAATCGAACTTTTCAGCCCTATCAAGTAGGATTACTCAGCTAAGTGCTCAAAAAGACCAATATATGCAGAAAATGGGTGAATTTAAGTTTCAAGTAGATTCTGTAGATAAAGATGGTACTCTACAGATTACTCTAGCTGAAAAGACAGAAGAGTATAATGGTTTATTAGAGAGATCTAAGACTCTATATAAGTCTATAGATTAT
>AUXO010367098.1_pt1 | contig 10790 bp, 15 predicted proteins | sample 768731 | NCBI WGS metagenome assembly AUXO01 (sample SAMN02715735, study PRJNA202380) | gut metagenome | biome: sheep rumen | host: Ovis aries | place: New Zealand: Palmerston North
GTTCGAGTCCTGTCACCTCGACCACGTAAAAGGCTATCTCGCTGATAATCAGTGGGGTAGCTTTTCTGATTTTATGCACTTGCACAACATTTGCACAACATCGATAATAAAACGCTTCTTTTTTACTATCGTTTACTGCTGCTTTTTATGTGTTTTCCAGATAGTGTTTATTAGGCACTGAAATACGAAAATCGTCGATTAACGTCCCTTAACGTGATTTTTGATCGAAAGTTGTGCAAGCGTCCAGAACTGGATCTGTTGTGCAAGATCCTGCTTTTTTGATCATGATGCACAACGGATCGACGCTGATCAGGTTCATGTGTTGTGGGAACTCGCGCGTGCGCGTCATGCGCTGCGTGATGTGCGTATATATGTGCGCGAGATCTGGAAGACGGATCTTTTTTCGGACTGATCTTCGCGCGAACTGGAAGATCCTGCTTGAAGTCCTTTGATTCAGTTTTGACGTGATCCGATGTCAGAAGATGACTTTCGCGATTTTTTTTCTTGAAGTCGCTTTTTGCATGATGCAGAAGACCTTCATCTTGTCTGGAATGCCCGCAAGATCATGCACTCTGCGATCAAGTGACTGTGTGAAGATCTGCTTGACGATCCGTCCAGACACGCTGTCTGGATTGAAGAAAATCCCTTTGTTTCTTGACTTTCTCGAAGATAATGACTATCTTTGCCGACGATCTGGAAAGTCCAGACTGTTCTAAGGCATTACGAAGTCGAATAGCGATCCCAGACGCTTCGCGTTTTCGTTCTAAGACGTGATCATTTGTGCTGTCGATGATCGCGTCTTTGCTTTTTGTCTCGAAAAAAGTTGCTTCAAGTTGCTTTGTTCTGCGAGATTCTTCGTATATTTGCAGCGCACTGGAAAATCCAGTGCATAGTGTCTTCTCACACACTGATAAAGTCTGTTTTCCCCACAGACAGAAGCGCGATCGGAATTCAAGCTGATCGCGCTTTGTTTTATCTGCCCTTTCAAGATCGCTTGTCTGTCAGTGCTTTCGCTGTGATCTGGACTGCGTGTCTGCCTGCTTTCGTGCTTTTTATCTGCCCTTTGGGTCTTGACGATCTGGAGAATGATGCAGGATCGTTCCTGCTGTCTCTGTGTCTGGATCGTCGATCCTGCTTTCCTGCTGTTGCTTGTTCCGTACTGGATCATGAAGACGCGCTGATCGTTGATTGCTTCCTTCGTGCTGCGTGCTTCTGACTGATAGCTGCATGATCTTGACGCTGCTTCGCTTCTGTTGTGCAAGATCGCTGAATCGTTGTGCAAGCGTCCGTCCGTTCTGGAAGATCGCGTCTGCTGTGAATGATCTTGCGTTGTGCAAGATCCGTCTGTGTTGTGCAAGTGTCCGTCTGGATCTGACTGCATGAACGATGAAGACGCGCTGCTTCATTGTGCAAGTAGTCTGCTGATCCTGCTGTCTGCTGTCTTCTGACTTCATGATTCTGCGTCCGTCCGATGTTCCAGATCTGCTGTCGATGAAGATCCGCTTCTGCTTGAAGTGCTGCTGTCACTGGATCAAGATCTTCTGGCGATCGGCTGTCTTTCCTGCTGCGTTCCTGCGTCTGCTGATAGCTTCATGATCCAGAACGGATCTTCTGTGATACTTCCAGACTGGACGCTGCTTCGATCGCGTCTGGATCTTGCGTTCTTGAAGTGCTGTGTCTGCTTCTCTGCTTCGCTTTTGGACTTCGTCTGTCTGGCGATCGGCTGTTCTTGATCCTGCTGATCTCTGGCGATCATGCGTCCGTTCGTCATCGTTCTGACTGTTGCAAAGCTTCTGTTCTGGACTGATCGTCTGCTGATCTGGAACTGCTGTCTTTTGTTCCGTTCTTGTTCCGCTTTGTTCCTGCTGATCATGCTGTGATCACTGGAAGACAGTTCGCTTCGTGCTGCTGCTGTTGACTGATAACTGACAGATCCAGACTGGATCGTCTTTCCTGCTGATAGTGTGCTGCTGTATCTGATCGTCAGTGAAGATCGCGTCTGGACGTGCTGCGTTGTGCGAGTTGTGCAAGATCCAGATCGTTGATCGCTGCTGTCGCTTCCAGATGTTGACTGTCGCTTCTGGATCTCTGCTGTCAGAATCAAAACTTCCAGACCCTATCTGTTTGATGCAGTCTGGATCTGGAAGAAAAATGAAAGAATCAATCAGTGTCAAAGCTTCGTGACCATGCAGTCCTTTCCGACTTTATCTTTTGCAAGATCGATCAGGTATTCATAGGGGTATCGCAGGAGAGATACGCCAATTCGACTTGCAAGCCTTGACGGATCGGTAACTGTTCCGACACGTAGAAGATCAAATCTGTCTGCATCGAAACAGATATTCACTGTTGGATCGTCTGTCTTTAATGTGTCTGTATGAAGTCGGCAAGCAGTTGTCAGTTTCAAGATCTGTTCGTCTGTGAGATCAGACAGAAACGTCTGACGAATGTTTTCGATGTATCTTGCAGCCTTTTCCCCATGAATGTAATCACGTCCGTCGTTCTCTCTCTGACTGTCATGAAGATATGCAAACCAGCGAATAACGTCTTCGTCAGCATCTTCTGTAAGTCTGCACATAAGGACACCAAACAGTTCAACGGTCATCCAGTGTTGAAGTCCGTGATGAACTGATTTCCTTTTTTCGCTGTTGCTTTCATGATTGACGAATTCTTTCAGTTTCTTAAAGTTCATGTTACTGTTTTGCGAGATTGCCAAATTCATGCTTTTTATTGTTTCCAGATTGAAGTCATCTGCTTGATTTTCAATTTCGACGTATTTTGATAAAGCCGCGATGTCAAGAAGTTTTCTTGCATTTGGATCGTCTGGAAGTTGTGACATGATCTTGTCTCGCAGTTCTAATGCTTGCCTTCGTAGATTTCCTTTGTAATCCAGTTGCAAAGCTTTCTCAAATGTGCCGTCTTCGATGTATGCTGTTAGTGACTTTAGATTTTCGATTAAAATCAAGTCCGACATATTGATGATCATGTGTCCCCATGCTTCAAACGCATCATATAAAGGACGAATAACAGTGAATTCTTCGACAAACTTGATATTGTCTGGACTGATTCTGTCTGTGTCAACTTCATATTGATTCCAGTGAATATCAAACCAGTCAAATCCCATGCGTATAAACGGATCGATTGAGATCTTTTCGTCATATCCAGTTGAATCCACTTCAAGCAGACACCATTGTTCTTCAAATTCAAAGGTCTCTGTAGGACGTAGTCTTATTAGTTGCTTTGCAAGTTCTCTTGCAGTCTCTCTTATTGACATTTGATGATCTTTGTTCACATCGAACAAAAAAATACCTGCAAACCTGCCTTTGACAAGTCCGTCTTTCATTATCGATTCCAGATTCTGTTTCGGTGTAACGTGATAATACTTCATATTGTCCTCGATTACTTATTCTTTGTTTTGTTTGAAGCGTCTGATCTTGATCGAAGTGTCATTGATTGCAGCGACGGACACAAACGGATCAGATGTTCAGACGCTTCGCTTCACTCTTTAATAACTTGACGCTGCTTGATAGTTACAGACTGTTGACCCAGTCTTCTGCTTCTGACTGGATCTTCGCTTGTTCTGCTGCTTCTTTCTTGATCTGTTCCAGATCGTCTTCTGACTCGTTCTGGATCTGCTTCGTTGACTTCTCGCTGATGAATGCAGGAACGATCTCTGAAAGTTTTTTATTTCCGTCGTAGTCGCAGGCGATCAGTTCTGCAAAATCTTCTGGACTGTCATTCGCGATCACTTCGTCAAGATTCGAAGAATACTTATACCAGAGTTTTTCAGCGTCTTCTTTCTTGATCTCGCGCTTGTTCAATGCTTCGATGACTTTCGACTTGTAGTCTTCGATTTCTTCGTCTGTGAAGTGACGAATTCCGTCTTTTGATTCTGGATCGCTGCTTGCGTGCTTGTGACGATCCCACCATTTCTGTGATACTCCCATTTTGTTTGATGTTTGATTGTTACTATTCCGTTTTGAATCGCAGACCCTTGTCGATGTTTCCGTTCTTGTAGTTCTCTGCGATAAAGTAGGGTAGAACGGACGCTTTCTTGATCCGATCTTCATTGTCGCTGATCCACTGCTTGAAGACTTTCGGAACGTCTTTGATCTCGCCTTGAAGCTTCACAGATGCAGGATCTTTCCCCTGCAAGATCGCTTCATTCATCTTCGACATTTCGTCAAGACTGCAAAGGATCGGCACAACATAGCAGTGACACTGTGGATGCCATGCAGTAAACTTGAATTTCTTCGGGTACTTTCCACACAGTATATCACAGACATCTTCTGTCTTATGTGCGTTCGATTTCTTGATCTCATATCCGATGACGAAGTCAAGACGCTGCCAACGATCTTCGTCTGCTGCTCGATATGCTGCGTTTGTCTCTGTGACAGTCAGGCGCATTGCGTTCTTGTAACTGCTTCGATAAACTCCCCTGCTTGGGTGGAATTTCTTCGCGTTCTCTGACAGATGCAGTTTGCCTTTTGAATCGCGAACGCGTCTGAATAGCTTTTCTGGATCTCGAAGATACTTTCTGACTTCGCGTGACATTTCAGAAGCGGACTTTCCTTCGCCTATTGCAACAGTGACCGCGCTTTCAAGTTCCGTTCGCAGTCCGCTTGTGTACTTCCAGACCTTCTGTGACAGATTCAGACCTCCGACTGCTTGCGTCCGCTTGAAGAATTGATCGACTGCTTCTTTGTTCCGATCAAACCAACGTGCGCACATCTTTGAATCGAAGTTCTTTCCGAAGATCGTCTGGATCATGATGTCGCAAGACTTGTTCGCAAGTTCCCATTCAGTCAAGATTCCAGACTTGATCTGCCAGTAAGTAAGCGAATAGAGTTCACGAAGTTTCTTTGTCGCTTCGCTGCTGATCCGCTTCGACTGCTTCTCAAACAAGAACTGGTGTTCTGGATCAAGATCACACTGTCTGACAAGATCAAGCAGTTCTGTGACTGTCTTGTCAAACAGATCTTTGACGTTCTGTGCGTAGATCTGCTGTCTGACAAACATTCCTTCTGCGTACTTATCTTTGATGATTTTCTTTTTGTCTTTGTTCATGTTTCTTCTGATTGCATTGTTTCGATCAGTCGCTTCACTTGATTTCCGCGCCAGATTCCGTCGTTCGCTGTCTTGAAGCCGTTGTCGTTCAGATACGCTGCAAGCGCGTTCAGTGTCATCGTTCCGCTTTCGACTGCGAACTTGATCGCTGCGAATGCTTTCTTGTTAGCTTCGTTCGATCGTGCGTTCTGCTTGCGCTGTGACAGTGCTTTCGAACGCATTTCTTCTGTGAATGTCGCGTTCGGTTTCCCTAACTTGACACCCTTCTCTTTCAGAAGTGCCAGTGCTGCTTTCGTTCTGCTGCTGATAAGTTCTCTTTCGTACTGTGCCATTGTAGCAAATATTCCAAGTGTTAAAGTGTTGAAGTCTGGAAGATCGCAAGACTGGAATTCGACACCCGATTCTTTGAGCTCGAAGATGAACGCGATGTTTCGTGACAGACGATCCAGTTTCGCGATCAGAAGCTTCGCTGAATGTCGCTTGCACTCTGCAAGTGCTTTTTCCAGTTCTGGACGGTCGTTCCGCTTTCCAGATTCCTTCTCGCTGAAAGACGCGATCAGCGATCCCCCATGTGAATTGATCCACTGACTGACGATCTCTCGCTGCGATTCGATTCCAAGATCCTGCTTCGACGTAGATACGCGATAGTAGGCTACATACTTCGTTTGTTCCATATTGCTTTGACGTTTCCTTGTGGGCAAAGATACGAAAAACATTTCACAAACGTTCGTTTTAGATCTGTTTTCGTCGTTAATGTTCGTTAATCACGCGCTTTTCCTGCTTTCAGATCTTTGAAAAGTGCGGATCTGGACTTCATTCTTCTGGGGCAGTCCAGACCCGCGAGCGCGTGCAAGATCCTTGCACTTATCGATTCACATCGGGATCGTCAAAGCAAAAATCGATTATCTGTTGACAGTGAATCCAAGTTGCTTCATCATTGAAGGAACAAGCTGTTCCGCAAGAAGTTCTGCTGACGTTAGTACATTGTAACCGTTAGCCTCAACGTGCGCTGCATAGTTCATTCCTGCGACTACGATCAGCGAGATCTTTCCAGACTCGCTTCTCGCTGCGACTTCTTCCAGATAGCTTGAAGCGCGATTGCGTCCGTCTTCTGCGTTCGCTTCTGGATTTAGACCCTTTCTGACAATATGACCGTCACTTACGATGACATATCCGATTGAACTTCGCAGATTGCCAGTCTGATCTTGATATGATCCACTGTCACGCGCTTCTCTGATGCAGGCTTCGCCCACATACTCCAAGTTCGTGACGATCTGATCGATCATTCGCTTCTGCTGTTTTTCCAGTTGCAGAACGATGTCACTGTCTTTTGTCATCAACTTGATTCCCATGTCTGCGAGATTTAGAACTTGATTTTCAGAAGGTCTGTTCGAAGTGGAAGTGAAGGTCTGAATGCAGGCTTTCCGTCTTTCACGTTCAAGCATTCGAAGACTTTCGACCACTCGAAGTCAGCTTTCTGACTGTACTCTGTCGGTTTCGCTTCTGGACTTACATCGAACAGATCGTTCAGCGCGTCACACACTTTGCAGATCTTGTCGAAGATCGGCTTTTCCTCTGCTGTCAGTTCCTCTGTGCAAGCGCGATCGACCTTGTCAACGTCGATTCGCAGTTCCTTGCAATTCTCTGTCAAGTAGTAGAACTGTGCGTGATCTGGATCAAGATACGCTTCACGATAGACTTCGTCAGCGCGTCTTGTCTTGCATGACTGCTTGTAGATCTCAAAGAACTTTTCGTCAAGCTTTTCTTCGATCACGCTTCCCAGAATTTCAGAAGCTGTCTCGTTCGGGTGCTTCTGCTTGTAGTCCTGCTTGAAGTAGTTGCGAAGATCGTCAACACTGACACAGTTCGAAAGAACGTTGTCGATCGTCGGCTTGATCTTTGCTTCGATCAAAAAGGGAATGACGCGATTATTCGCGTTGTCGATGATCTTGTGAGCATAAGAGATGATGTCTCTGCGTGCGTTCTCGTTCACGCTGCTTCCGTTTCCGTAATTGAATTTTGTTTCCATACGATTTTGAATTTTGAATGTTAATATTGTGCTGCCGTTTATTTACTCGTTATCGTTGTGATCGCCTGACTGGATCTGTGTCGCAGTCTGGAAGTCTCGCTGCTTCTCTGCCAGAGTCTTCACGATGTCTTCTGCGACCGCGTCTGCATTCAGAATAGAGATCGCAAGCGCGTTCGTCTCTCTGATCCTCTGAATGTCCTTTTTCACTTCGTCTGGATCTGAAACAGCGTCCAGATGATCCAGAACTTCTTTCTGCAAGTTGACTGCTTCTGCAAGCAGTTCGATGATTCTTTGTTCTTTTGTTGATTCCATATTGTTTGAATTTAGATGATTGATCCGTTATAATCGACTGCGATCTTCTGCATAAGTGGGAACAAGTGCTGCTTGTACGATTTCGGCATGATCAGCGAATGAACGATCCGTTTCGCTTTTCCAGATCCCTTCATGTAGGAATGACACCAGACTTTCGAAGTTGACATTCCTTCACGTCGTAGCTTTCGAAGCGTGTTGAAGATTCGCTTCTGTGGAATGTCTTCGATGATGATCAGTTGTTCTGCTTGCTGTGTCATGTCGTTCGTTGCTTGATTTTATTATTTCCCTGCGTTCTGGCGCGTTTTCTCCGTCTGGCTGTAAGATTTATCGACTTCGATATTTAAACGCTGCCAGAGACGCGGAATTTCGTTTTCAGTTCTGTTCCATACCCTGCAAGTGTTCGAAGATCTTCTGGACGGACGCTTTGAAGTCATCGAACTTCTGCGTCATGTCCTTGATCAGACTTCGCGTTTTCTCTGTGTCGCTGATCTGGATCGCTGCGTTCTGGATCTCGACTGGCGACTGTTGCGCGATCTGCATTGCGCTGATCAGACGGAACAGCAACTTGTTTCTTTCTTCACGCTTCATGTTCATTCTCCTTTCTTTCCTTCTTTTTCGCGTTCTCGACTTTCAGCATTATTTCTGCAAGAAAGTGGATTTCTTCTTTTGTCAGATACTTCATGAAGTCTTCTTCGTCGAATTCTCCTTTCGGCTTCATGATCTCGATCTCTGTCGTTCTGTTGACTCCCCACTTCTGGGGTAGAAGATTGCACAGTGCGAAGATGATCGCTTTCACGTCTGGAACTTCGTGTTTCGATGTGATGATCTTCGAATGAATGTATAACTGCTTCGTCTCTGGATTCATCTTCCAGACAGTCTTTTCTTCTGTGTAGTCATAGCCACAAGCGCGACGATACAGACTGACTTCCAGTTTCCACGCTTGATTCTGTCGGAATTCCGCGCGCGTTTTTCTTACTGCGTCACTAAAATCACTTTTCTTCGGGTCTTTCAGCCATTCATAGAACGTCTTCTTTCTGATTCCTGCCCTTCTGCAAGCGATCTCGACGCTTCCGTCATCTCGAAGACTGTCAAGCAGTGCTTCAACTATTTCTGGTTCGTACTTCATAACTTATACTAAGTAATCTTGTTATTATATTATACACCCCCATATATAGTTATTATAACGTAGCTACTTTCTGGGAATATTCTTCGTGTAGATCGAACAGCGACTGTTCTTCGCAGATCTCGACGATCGCGAACTTGACACGCGGCTTCACTGGATCGATCCGCTTGCGTGCTACGATCTCGACACACAGATTGTCATCAGTGATCGCGTTGACGTACTGCAAGCAGTCCAGAAGCGTCTTCAAGCTGTTGTCAAGATCAAAGCGTGCTGATCGCTGCCAGACTTCTGCAAACAGTCTGAATTGCGTTCCGATCCGCTTGTTCTTGTACTTGACACACTGCAAGCAGAAAGAACGCTCATAACTGCGAACAGCGTTGTTCTTGATGATCCTGCGTTCGCCTTGTCCGTCTGGAACAGCCAGATAGTTGTTCGCTTTCGGAATGATCTGCCCGATGATCGTCTCTGTCATGATGTCTGTATTCATACTGCGTTCGCGTTAATCAGGGAATATTTCGTTCGGATCTGTGTCTGCATTCAGTTTCGCCAGATAGTCTGCTGCTTCGTCTGGACTTGCGAAGTCTTGTCTTGAAGCCTCAACGATCGCTGCTGTCTGTTCGATCGCTTCGCGCTGTGCTGCTTCGATGTTCCGTTCTGACTGCGACTTCATGCCCTGCAAGTTCGGCTTGTCATCGTCATAGCTTCCTTCAAGAATCTTCGTGAACTGTGCGGATCTGAAAACGAAGTCGAAGTCAGCAGTCCAGTTCCGTTCGTTTGATCCGTTCAAGAATCTGGATCGCGCTGCTTTCGTGATGACTTCTGCGATCTCCTTACTGGAATAAGTCTTCAAGATCACGCGAACAGCGTTCTTGCGCTTGTCTGTCATTTCGCGGATCTGCGAGATTGCGACATTCTTCATCGTATTATTCCAGAACAGCAAAAGTCCGTTGAAGTTGAAAGATGAAGTCTTCTGTTTATCAGAAGATATAATTCCGTTAGGAATATTATTATTTACATTGTCATTATCATTTTTATTAGGGGTTATCTTTGGGGTTATCTCTGTTTGAGATATGGGGTTATCTATGGGGTTATCTATGGGGTTATCTTTTGGGTAATACGGATTTCTCACACCCTTGACGAATGCAGGATTTCCCCCTCGACTTCCATACTCTGCACCCTTGACTCCACTGATAGCGCGTTTCCAGTTAGCGTCCAGTTGTGGTTTGAATGAAGTCCAGATAATATCGCACAGACTCCCTTCTTCGAAGTCTGGATCTTCATGCAACAGTCCATATCGCACAACTGCACGATATAGCGACAACTGATCTTCTGTTTGTAGCTTGTTGATCGTTTCTTCAAACGATCGATAGAAGATGAAGCTTTCACGCGTTCCGTCTTCTCTTACTGTGATTGTCTTCTTTGCGCTCATAGTCTCGCCCCCTGCTGTTCGTTTGTTACTTGTTCGCGCTTTCCAGAATCGCGTTGACATCAGATAACTTGTATCTGTGCTTTCCTCCGATCTCGATTGCACGCAGATAACCTTTCTTCTCCCAGTTGTAGAGCGTCTTTCTGCTGATAGACAGTCTTTCCAGAACGTCTTTCGCAGTCAGAAGAAATTCGCCTTTCCCTTTCGCGATGTCTTCTTCAAGTGCGCGTCTTGTCTTGTTGACAGCATTGTCGATCGTCTTGTTCAGATCTGCTGCTGTGATCTGGATCATGACTGAACCGCCTTGTTCCAGAATGCTTTGAATTGATGTTTCGTTTCCTATCATATTATTCAAATTTTGTGATTCTGGTTGCAAAGATAAGGTCTTTCCGTATATTCTGCAAATAGTGTTAACGCGCTGATTTTTAACGGCTTATGAATAATAAAAAAGCTAACTTCGCAAATCTGGACTTGATGATTTTCCAAACTGCGAAGTTAGTGAATTGACGATTCTTCGTTTTAACTTTCCGACGATGTGACGTTTTAACTTTCGGGTGTCACTTTTAACTTTCTGTGACACAAAAACGCGTCAAAAGTGACTATTCAAGCATATCGACAAGTTTCTGTTTCATTTCGTCATCAACTGTGCGATAACGTGCGAACGCTCTTGATCCTTCTGCATGACCAGACAGCTTTCCGATCAGATTCGGATCTTGCACTTTCTTGTATAGATTACCGATGAACGTTCTGCGTGCAAGATGACTGCTTGCAAGTTCGTTGATTGGGTGCTGTTCTTCCCTTCCAGTCGTAGAGTTCCAGACAGTCACGATCCGCGT
>AUXO013653007.1_pt1 | contig 10790 bp, 12 predicted proteins | sample 768731 | NCBI WGS metagenome assembly AUXO01 (sample SAMN02715735, study PRJNA202380) | gut metagenome | biome: sheep rumen | host: Ovis aries | place: New Zealand: Palmerston North
TTATGCTTACAGTTGATGAACTGAATGACAGGCTGATTGATCTTGCTTTCAGTGAGGATATCGGTGATGGTGATCATACTACCCTGTGTTGCATTCCTGCTGACAGTATTGGAGAGAGTAAACTGTTGATTAAGGAGGAGGGAATCTTTGCCGGTGTTGGAATAGCCAAGCGGATTTTCCTCCGCTTTGATCCTTCATTGGAGGTAGAGTGTTATGTCGAGGATGGTGCACATGTTAAGCCTGGTGACATAGTAATGAGCGTGAAGGGTAGGGAGCAGAGTCTGTTACAGACAGAACGACTGATGCTTAACATCCTGCAGCGCATGAGCGGTATTGCGACCATGACAAACAAGTATCAGCAGGCCTTGATTGATGCAGGCACCAAGACGCGTGTCCTGGATACCCGCAAGACCACCCCGGGTATGCGTATGCTTGAAAAGGAGGCTGTAAAGATTGGTGGTGGGATGAATCACCGTATAGGCTTGTTTGACATGATTCTGCTTAAGGATAACCATATTGATTTCTGTGGCGGTGTACATAATGCAATTACACGTGCCAAGCAGTATTGCAAGGAGCATAACAAGGATTTGAAGATTGAATGCGAGGTTCGCAACTGGAAGGAACTGGATGAGGCTTTGGCAGAAGGTTGTGACCGTATCATGTTTGATAATTTCACACCCGAGGACACTAAGAAGGCTGTTGAACTGGTAGCAGGACGTGCTGAGACAGAGTCAAGCGGAGGTATTACGTTCGACAATATGATTCCCTATGCCAAGGCTGGTGTGGATTTTATAAGCTTCGGTGCCCTGACTCACAGTGTCAAGGGGCTTGACATGAGCTTCAAGGCTGCAGGAAGTGATAAGTTGATTGTTAAATAATTTGATATTCTGCTGTGATGAACAAGTTTATTCAACTTTTTGTCTTATTCTTAGTTTCTTGTTGTACTTCTGCTTTTGCCTGCACGAATCTTATTGTTGGAAAGGGAGCAAGTGCGGATGGCAGTATTATTGTAAGTTATAGTGCTGATGACTACGGCTCTTTTACAGCACTTAATTATGCTCCTCATGCACATCACAAGAAAGGTGAGATGCGTCCCCTGTATCATTATGAAAGTCGCAATTATCTGGGAGAGATTCCACAGATAGAAGAAACGTACAAGGTTATTGGACATATCAATGAGTTTCAGCTATGCATTCTGGAAACGACCTTTGGGGGACGAGAGGAACTGTGGAACGGTCCCGGCCTTATGGACTATGGAAATCTGATGTACGTTGCCTTGGAGCGTTGTAAGACAGCCCGCGAGGCTATCAAACTGATGACAGATATGTGCCAGGCATATGGTTATGTCAGCGAAGGTGAAAGCTTCACGATTGCTGATAAGAACGAAGTGTGGATTATGGACCTTATTGGAAAGGGAAAGGGCGAGAAAGGTGCTGTCTGGGTTGCCCGTCGTGTACCTGACGACATGATTTGCGGTCATGCCAACCAAAGCCGCATTCGTCAGTTTCCGCTGAATGACAAGAAGAATTGCATTTACAGTAAGGATGTTATCTCATTTGCACGCAAGAAAGGCTATTTCAGCGGCAAGGATGCTGATTTCTCTTTCTCAGCAGCCTATGCTCCTACAGATTTCGGTGCCCAGCGTTTTTGTGATGCCCGCGTATGGAGTTTCTTTAACAAATGGGCACAGGATGATATGACACCGTATCTGAAATATGCGATGGGCGAGGATTTTGATCCCGTGACAAAGAAGCCTTTGGATGGTATGGCGCACGAAATGCCATTGTGGGTCAAGCCTAAGGCGTACCTCAGTGTCCAGGATGTCAAGGATATGATGCGTGATCATTACGAGGGTACTCCTATGGATATTACCACAGGTCTGGGTGCCGGACCATATTCAATGCCTTACCGTCCGACACCCTTGCAGTTTGATGTAGATGGCAAGACTTATTTTAACGAGCGTCCCATCAGTACTCAGCAGACCAGTGCCGTCTATGTTGTACAGTTAAGGTCATGGCTGCCTGATTACATGGGTGGTATTATGTGGTTTGGCAACGATGATGCCAATATGATTGCATTTGTCCCCATCTATTGCTGTACCAAGGAGGTTCCCGAGTGCTTCAGCAGGAAGCTTGCAAATGCCTTTACCTTCAGTTTCAAGAGTGCGTACTGGATGTGCAACTGGGTCAGCAATATGGTCTACTACCGTTATGATACACTGTTCCCCGAGCTGAAGGTTGTACGTGACCGTCTCGAGTCAGATTTCACCACGATGAATCTCCTGGTTGAAAAAGATGCAGAAAAAATGAATGCCGAGGAGGCTGCCAAGTTCCTGAGTGACTACAGTCACCGCATGTCAGGCATGATGACAGACGAATGGATGCAGTTGGCCCAGCGTATTATTGTTAAGTACAACGACATGGTTATCAAGAAGACAGACTCGACAGGTAATTATCTGAAGACTCCTGGAGGTGAGCCTGACCGTGTCATTCGTCCTGGATATGGTATTGAATACCGTAGGGCCATTGTCAGGGAAAGTGGTGATAAGTATCTGTCCAGATAACAAGCAAGGCATGTTGAAGGAAAATATTGGTTGCTCGGGTTGTAAGATAAACATGTTTTGCAGCCATAGGAACGAAGATGGAGGCTGTGAGACTAGTTTCAAGGCAGTTTTGCTTGCATTCGTGCTTCCGTTGATTGCCATCGTGGTGATTCTTTCTGTTTCAAATACGTATTTCAGCGAGATAGTGTCTGCTTTACTCATTTTGTGTTTCCTTGCAGTCTATTATCTCGCTATTTGGTTGTTAAAGCCTAAATTTTGATAAAAACTATTAACTAACTGATATTATGAATGTAATCTTAATTGCAGTATGCGTTTTGGGTGGCATTGGCCTGATATCCGCAGCGATATTGTTCATTGCCAGCAAGAGGTTTGCTGTATGGGAAGATCCCCGTATCAAGGAGGTTGGCGAAGTACTGCCGCAGGCAAATTGCGGCGGTTGTGGCTATCCTGGTTGCGCGGGATTTGCCGGAGCATGCGTAAAGGCAGCCGAGAGCGGAAGCCTTTCGGATTTGAACTGTGCCCCGGGTGGACAGGCTGTAATGGAAAAGGTCGCAGCCATACTTGGTCTTCAGGCAAGTGCAGCAGCTCCCAAGGTGGCTGTCGTACGCTGTCAGGGCACTTGTGATGTGCGTCCACATGGTGTAGAGTTCGACGGTGCTCATTCCTGCCGTATCCAGAATATGACAGGTATGGGCGAAACCTTGTGCCAGTACGGTTGTCTGGGCGAGGGTGACTGTGCCAGTGTATGTCTGTTTGGTGCTATAACAGTAAATCCTGCTACACGCATAGCCGAGGTAGACGAAAGCAAGTGTACCGGTTGTGGTGCATGTGCCAAGACATGTCCTCGTGGTATTATCGAATTACGTCCGCAGGGACCCAAGAACCGCAAGGTAGTGGTACTGTGTAATAACAAGGACAAAGGTGCCCTTGCAACTAAAGAGTGTAAGGTAAGTTGTATAGGATGCGGTAAGTGCGTCAAGACTTGTGACAAGTTCGAGGCTATCACGCTGGGTGCTAACCTGGCTCATATTGATCCTGACAAGTGCAAGTTGTGCCGTAAGTGCGAGGAAGCATGTCCGCGTGGTGCCATTGTTGCATTTAACTTCCCCCCGCGAAAGCCTAAAGTAGAAGAACCAGTAAAAGAGGAGGGCAAAGCATGAAGACATTTAGCATGGGTGGCGTACACCCCGAAGAGAATAAACTAAGCGCAGGACGTTCCATACGCGAGGCCGCATTACCCAAACAGGCCGTTTTCAGTATGTTCCAGCATATCGGAGCACCTGCCGTACCCGTTGTCAAACGTGGTGATATTGTCAAGGTAGGCACTCTGTTGGGAGAGGCGAGCGGCTTTGTCAGCGCACCTGTATATTCGTCAGTCAGCGGCAAGGTTTCCAAGGTTGACGTTGCACTTGACTCGAGCGATACACGCCGTATGGCCGTATATGTTGATGTCGAGGGTGATGAATGGGAGGATTCTATTGACCGTTCGACCAATCTCGTAAAATTGTCAGACCGTCCTGATTTGGACAGCAAGGCTATTATTGACAAGGTCAAGGCTGCTGGTATAGTAGGTATGGGCGGTGCAACATTCCCGTGCCACGTAAAACTGTGTCCGCCTCCAGGACAGAAAGCCGAATGCGTTATTATCAATGCTGTTGAGTGTGAGCCATATCTGACGGCAGATCATAGCCTGATGCTCGAACATGCAGCAGAGATTCTGGTGGGTGTCAAACTGATAATGAAGGCTGTAAATGTCCAGAAAGGTTATATTGGCATAGAGAACAACAAGCCAGATGCAATCAAGCTGATGAAGCAAACGGCAGCCGAGTATCCGGATATTGAGATTGTGCCGCTCAAGGTAAAGTACCCGCAGGGCGGTGAGAAACAGCTTATTGACGCCGTCATAGGCCGTCAGGTTCCTGCACCTCCTGCAATACCTATCAATGTAGGTGCTGTTGTACAGAATGTAGGTACGGCATTTGCAATTTACGAGGCTGTGATGAAGAACAAGCCTTTGATAAGCCGCGTGATTACCGTTACTGGCAAGAGTTTGAAGAATCCCAGTAACCTGATGGCACGCCTTGGCACACCCTTCAGTCAGCTTATTGACGAATGTGGAGGTTTGCCGGCTGATACGGGAAAGATTATCGGTGGCGGCCCCATGATGGGCAAGGCGCTTATCTCTACCGACATTCCTATGACCAAGGGTTCCTCCGGTCTGCTTATAATGAATGTCCAGGAGGCACGTCGTGCCGAGGTTGAACCCTGTATCCGCTGTGCCAAGTGTGTAGGTGCATGTCCTATGGGACTGGAGCCATATCTGTTGTCAACACTTTCCTCGCAGCATATATGGGATCGTGCCGAGGCCGAGGATATTACCTCATGTATCGAATGTGGTTCCTGTGCATTTACCTGTCCCTCGCACCGTCCTTTGCTTGATAATATCCGTTTGGGCAAGACAACGGTAATGGGAATTATCCGCAGTCGTGCAGCTGCCAAGTAATTCTGAATAATTAACAAAAACAATAATAATTCATATTCTTATGAATAGACTTATAGTTTCACTATCACCTCATGTACATTCTGGCGACAGCGTACAGAAGAACATGTATGGTGTATGTATTGCGTTGGTGCCTGCGATGATTGCCAGCCTGTACTTCTTCGGTCTGGGAGCCGCAGTTGTCATGCTTACCAGTGTTATCAGCTGCGTACTGTTTGAATGGGCAGTTACACGCTTCATTCTGCGTCGGGACAAAATGACGATATTGGACGGCAGTGCAATTCTGACAGGTATTCTCCTCGGATTTAACCTGCCCAGCAACCTTCCGATATGGATTATAGTAATCGGTGCTATGGTTGCAATATGTATTGGTAAGATGACCTTTGGCGGTCTTGGGCAGAATCCCTTTAATCCTGCACTGGTAGGACGTGTCTTTCTGTTGATTTCGTTTCCTGCCCAGATGACGACATGGCCCAAGAGCGGTAGTGTGGAATATACTCTGTCCAACATTGATTCACAGACAGGTGCCACACCATTAAGCATCATGCAAAATGCCATTGGAGAGGGTAGGCCCGAACTTCTGAACCAGTTGCCGGACAGCCTTGACATGCTTATCGGCAAGACAGGCGGTTCGTTGGGCGAAGTAAGTGCAATCCTACTCTTGCTGGGATGTGCCTATATGCTTTTTCGCAAGATAATAACATGGCATATACCTGTCAGCATTCTGGGAACAGTTGCCGTACTTAGTGCTATTCTGCATTTCACCAATCCCGTATATGCCTCCCCATTGGCAGTATTATGTAGTGGCGGTCTGATGTTAGGTGCCTGCTTTATGGCAACCGACTATGTTACAAGCCCGATGGTACCCAAGGGACAGATTATCTATGGCGTATGTATAGGCCTTCTTACGGTAGTTATCCGCAACTGGGGCTCTTATCCCGAGGGCATGAGCTTTGCCATTCTCATTATGAATGCATTTACTCCGTTAATCAACACATACTGTAAGCCCAAGCGTTTTGGCGAGAGGACAGGAAAGGAGGTTGCAAAATGAAAAAGTTAGAATCCACATGGTACAATATGATGATTGTACTTACGCTTATTGCCGTATGTGCAGGTGCTGCATTGGCATACGTAAACCATTTGACCGAGGGTCCTATAAAGGAAATCGCCGAAGCAAACGAAGCTGCGGCTATCAAGGCCGTTCTCTGTTCGGACGACGTAATTATCACAGACACCATGGTCATAGGTGATGGTACCGAATCCTCTACCGTCTATCTTACTGACAGGGGAGCTGCTGTCAAGACCAGCGATCCCGGAAACAAGAGTTTTGGTGGTGGTCTTTCCATTATGGTAGGCCTGGATTGCGATTGTCACGTTATGGGATATTCGATACTGACCAGTAACGAAACACCTGGATTGGGTGCCAAGGCAGGCGAATGGTTCCAGAAGGACGGCAAGGGTAGCATTATCGGCAAGGTTGCAGGCAAACTGACGGTTAACAAGGACGGTGGCGACATAGATGCCATTACGGCCAGCACAATCACCAGCCGTGCTTTTCTTGCAGCCGTAAACAATGCATACGCAGCATATATGGCTGCACAGAAAAATAACAGAAAGGAGGAGAATCATGAATAATATCAAAGTTCTGTGGAATGGTATCGTCAGGGAAAATCCAACCTTTGTGCTGCTTTTGGGCATGTGTCCCACTTTGGGTACGACCAGCAGTGCGCTGAATGGTATGAGCATGGGGCTTGCAACAATGGCAGTGCTTGTTTTCTCTAATCTTATTATCTCGCTTATCAAGAATCTGATTCCTGATATGGTGCGCATACCGTCGTTTATTGTTGTCATTGCATCGCTTGTAACAATTCTTCAGATGCTCATCAAGGCATTTGCTCCCGAGATTGACAAATCGCTGGGATTATTTATTCCCCTGATTGTCGTAAACTGTATTATTCTTGGCCGTGCCGAAGCGTTTGCAGCCAAGAACGGTCCCGTTTCCTCTGTCATGGACGGCATTGGCATGGGACTCGGTTTCACACTGGCCCTTACACTGCTTGGAGCAACACGCGAACTATTGGGTACCGGCAAGATATTTTCATTTACAATGTTCCCCGAGAACTACGGAGCCCTGGTCTTCGTTCTAGCTCCAGGTGCATTTATCTGTCTGGGTTATCTGATTGCTATTATAAACAGGATTAAAGGATAAGAGTTATGGCTTATATATTGATTTTCATCACGGCAATCTTCGTTAACAATGTCGTATTGTCACAGTTTCTGGGTATCTGTCCATTTCTGGGAGTTAGTAAGAAGGTTGACACAGCCCTGGGCATGAGTGCCGCCGTTGCTTTTGTGCTAACCCTGGCAACAATCGTAACATACCTTATCCAGGTATATGTGCTTAATACACTGCATCTGGAGTACCTGCAGACAATTGCTTTCATCCTTGTAATTGCAGCCCTGGTACAGATGGTAGAGATTGTGTTGAAGAAGGTTTCGCCTTCCCTGTATCAGGCTCTCGGCGTATTCCTGCCATTGATTACTACCAACTGCTGTATTCTGGGTGTTGCCATTCTTGTTGCTCAGGGAACCTATAATTCCCAGGGACTGGAACCAAACCTGCTTACAGGCGTTGTTTTTGCAATAAGCACAGCAATAGGTTTTGGCCTGGCATTGGTCATCTTTGCCGGCATCCGCGAGCAACTCAGCATGGCCAATATCCCACGTGGCATGCAGGGCATGGCAATAGCACTCGTTACCGCAGGTCTCCTGGCAATGGCCTTCATGGGTTTCAGTGGCGTGGACAACGGACTTGCCAAAGCATTGGGACTATAGGAATCGATTAGCTGATAGTGAACTATATGTTAATGAGTATTGCCCGTCGTGAAAGACGAAGGTAGATACCAAAGCCTTTCCCCGTCAAGAGCAGACGACGAGGAAAGACTTTAAGATTACTAGACTGCTGAAGGGTCAGTTCCCTTCAGCAATCACCAATTACAAATCCACGCATTCTCTTTTATCTTCACCTTGCCAAAATGGAATAGGTTGTGGCGGTCTTGAAGGTCATGATTTACTGTTACAATCTTGACTTCAGGACCTATCAGGACGTTGTCTTCTATCACCACCTTCCCAGGAGAGAGTATTGTTGCTCCTTTGTTGATTGTTACAGTCAAACATATCTTACTGTCTTGATTTGCGTTATGCTAATTTGGAATTTACATTTGCTCATTGTTTTTCTTCCGAAAAAGCGAGCCTATCCTTTTCCATGAATTATAACCTTTGTCATCAAGATAAATACACACCAATACAAATGCAGTGACTAAAATGCTGTTGATTGCATATACTTTCAGTGGTTTTAATTCCCGAAATATTGCATCAAAACCACCAAATGTTATAAAATAACCTACATATAATATTAGTGCTATGCGTACATATTTTTTCATCATAATAAATTTAAATTCCTATTTTACCGGTGTACAAAGTTATAAAAAAATAAGATAATGATATGCTTGTAATTCGAGTAAACGTCATCGACCGATATATTTCTGCATGAATGGCGTACACCCAGTTTCTATTTTATGTCGATGGACAAGCATTAACCCATCACGACATCAAGTACCATCATAAGTACGAAACCTACAGCAAAGCCAATAGTGCTGAGATTAGAGTGCTGACCGCTTGAGGCTTCGGGTATCAGTTCCTCTACCACGACGTAGAACATAGCACCTGCAGCAAAGGCAAGCATATATGGCATAGCGGGTACCAACAGTGAGGCAAGCAGTAGAACAGCAAGTGCTCCGACAGGCTCAACGGCACCACTCAGACTACCTATCACGAACGAGCGCCACCTACTGTTACCCTCTGCCCGCATGGGCATAGAAATAATAGCACCCTCGGGAATGTTTTGTATGGCAATACCTAAAGAGACAGACACAGCCGATGCTATGGACAGTCCAGCAACGTCCTGCTCTGCTCCGGCAAATACTACGCCGACGGCCATCCCTTCAGGCAGGTTGTGTATGGTTACAGCCAGTGCCAGCATCACCGTTCGCGACAGTCTGAAACGTGGACCTTCTGGAGTGTCGGAACCAACATGAAGGTGTGGTGTAAGTTCGTCAAGTAGTAATAGGAATCCCATGCCCAACAAAAATCCGACAGCAGCTGGCACGACACTCCATTTCCCGTTGCCATCCTCCATCTCCATCGCTGGGATAAGCAGCGACCATACAGATGCAGCTACCATTACTCCGGAGGCAAACCCTAGCAACGTTTTCTGTACTCGGGGTGATATGTCATCCTTCATAAAAAAGACGGATGCCGCTCCAATCAGGGTTCCCAAGAGTGGGAATAATAAACCGATTATCAATGTCCTTGTCATCATCGCAACAGATAATTAGAAAAAGGAGAGCCGATGCCCTCCTTTTGTCACTTTGTGGGTTCCCACTTGCAGCGGACTGGCGACACAATGGTGCCATCCTTCTTCAACTCAGCGAAAGCCTTGTCAACCTCCTTGCGGTCAATACCTGTGATTTCTGCAATTTTACCAGCGTTTACGGGAGCACCAAACTCGCGCATGGCCTGTAATACTTTTTCTTTCATGATTTTAGGTGTCAATTATCATAGCTTCTTGGCCAATTCAATTATTTTCTGTTTTGTTTCCTCAGTCTTCTGTTCGTCAATCTTGGCTGTGACAGCCCCCATGTTCTCAACTTTCCAGTAGTTGCAGATATCACGGAATTCGGCTATCGCTCCGTCATAGACGTCAGGCGAATAGGATGACACCAAGAGTGCCATCTTATTGACTTTTGCCGGAGCATTCACACAGTACATACGCTGAATGGGAGCCTGAATCTGAGCGCAGAGTGTGAAATAGTAGATGGGAGCTGCCAGCACCAAAGCCTCGGCTTCAGCCATTAGCGGGTACAACTCCTGCATGTCATCTTTCTGTATGCAGGCACCGTTGCCCTTGTTGTGACAATACTCACAGGCCAGACAGCCGGCTATCTTCTTTTTCGACACGTTCACCAGTGTTACGTCATGACCTGCTACTTCAGCAGCCTTTTTGTACTCTTCTGCCATCCAGGCAGTGTTGCCGTTAGCACGAGGCGAGGCTTGTAAAATCAGTATCTTCATAATCGTTTTTATATTAGCGACCTATGTCGCAAAGTTAGTATTTAATGCCAAATTTTAGCTAAAGTTACATAATTTTTATATTTTTGCACCAACATTGATATAGATAAATTGTGTCAAAAATGAAAAAATAGCAGATTATTTGAGACAATTGTGAAGTTTCTTTGTTAAATTATATTAGAATGTATGAAAGATAGATTGAACTTTAGGGTGATTAAGGCGATTCTGGCATTGCCTGTTTCTGTATGTGTTATCATACCATCGATATTATTGTATACATCAAATTGGCATTGGGGTTATTTTAGATTTTGGATGTTCATTGTAGCTATTGTTTGTTTTCTTGCTGGTTTAATTTTAGTAGTATCGACAATCAAATTATTTCCGAAACTTGGTAATGGAACTCCTGCTCCGTGGGACTCCACGACACGCTTGATTATTTCTGGCCCTTATGCCTATGTCAGAAATCCTATGATAACTGGTGTTGTCCTAATATTAGCTGGCGAAACTTTGTTACTTGCTTCGCCAGCTATCGGCATTTGGACAGTCATATTTCTTGTGATCAATATGTTTTACTTTCCTTTGTCTGAAGAGCCTGGT
>AUXO014498455.1_pt1 | contig 10790 bp, 8 predicted proteins | sample 768731 | NCBI WGS metagenome assembly AUXO01 (sample SAMN02715735, study PRJNA202380) | gut metagenome | biome: sheep rumen | host: Ovis aries | place: New Zealand: Palmerston North
AAAGTAATAACTGCAGAATTAAATAAGAAATTAGATAAGGTAGAATTTTATGATTCTGCCATAGATGATGAAGATTATCCTTGAATTTAAACTTGAATTAATTTATGAAATTTTTAGACCTTAAAGGTTTGCAGGCTCTTTGGACAAAAGTCCTTGCCTCTCGTACAGTAATTGAATCTGGTGATGCAGCTGGAGCTGCTGCTAAAATTAACATTGTAGAATCTTCTAATAACGAAGTTGGTAAGAAATTTACTATTTCACTTAACGGTGTTGCTGCTTCTAGTGAACTTACTGCTGGTTTAAAGAAACTTTATGGAACTGACGGTGATATTCCTGCAACTCCTGCAGCCACAATTACTAGTTTAAAAGAAGCTGTTGATGGACTTACTACTAGTTCTGCTGTTACTGTTGAGCAGCAAGTTACTGCTGAAGATGGTTATGCTTCTACATATGTTGTTAAACAAAATGGCGCACAAGTAGGAGTTAAAATCAATATCCCTAAGGACTTCTTAGTAAAGAGTGCTTCTGTTGAAACTGTTGAAACTGCAGATTCTCCTTATCAGGGTGCAGTTGCCGGTGAAAAATATATTGATTTTGTTGTTAATACGACTGATGCTAGTGAAACTGCACAACACATTTATCTTCCTGTTAATGAACTTGTTGATGTCTATACAGGTAGAAACGGTATTGATATTACTTCTAGTAATGTAGTAAATGGCGTTGTTGATCCTACTAGTGAGACGTTCCTTACTGTTGGTGCCAATGGTTTCAAACTTGATGGTGTACAAAGTGCTATTAACACTGCTAAAGCTGAGGTTCTTGGTGATTCTGAAGATACCAAGGATGACATGACCGTTTACGGTGTTAAAAAATATGCTGAAAATATTGCTGGCGCTGTTGGTGTAACTGCTACTGGAGATACCTATATTGATGCTAGTGTTGATAATACTGGTCGTGCAATTACTATTGGCGCAACTCAGTCTACTAAGGACTCTCTTGCTCTCGCAGATTCCGCTCTTCAGGGTGTTGATACTACAGCTAAAGGTACAAACGTTAAAGTGACTCTTGGAAAAGACGGTAAAAATGTCACTGTTGCTGTTGATGAAACTGCTCTTGGTACTGCTCTTGACGGCAAGGTCGATAAGGTTGAAGGTTCTTCCCTTATGACTCAGGCTGAGCATGATAAACTCGCTGCTGTTGAAGCTTCTGCTGATGTTAACGTTATCGAAGTTGTTAAGGTTAATGGTACAGCCCTTTCTGTATCTGCTGCTGATAAGAGTGTCGATATTGATCTTACTGGAAAGGCTGATAAGGTTGCTTCCGCTACTTCTGGAAACTTCGCTGGTCTTGATGGCAATGGAAATCTCACTGATTCTGGTTCTAAGGCTGCTGACTTCGCTACTGCAGCTCAGGGTACAAAGGCTGATACTGCTATTCAGGGTGTAAGTGGTGAAGCTGCCATTACTGGTGGTGAAGCTGCTTATGTCGCAGTTACTGCTACAGAAGATGCTGCTCACGAGGTAACTCTTGCTTCTTCTGTTAAGGTTCAGGCTGTTGCTTCTGCTGACGCTTCTAATATGGGTCTTGCTGAAGCTAGCGATGTTAAGGATTACGTTGATTCCGCTCTTGCTGCTGGTTCTATCACTATTACTGAGCATACAGAATCTGCTACTGGTACTCCTGCAGCTGCTGGTACAATGGTTGTTTCCGCAGTTACTACTGAGAATGGTGGTGTAACTGGTGTTACTTCTGTTGAAGTTGAAGCTGCTGGCGCTGCTGCCGCTGCTAAGACTGCTGTTATTGGAGATGCTACTACAACTGGTAACACTCTTGGTAAACTTGAGGATCGTTTAGAGGCTCTTGAGGGTTCTGGTTCTGGTTCTATTGATAGCAGAATTACTACTGCTATTCAGGGACTTGACTCTTCTGTTAATGGTAGTGTTGCACCTGTTATCAGTTCTACAACATCTGCAAATGATGGTAGTACAACTACGCATGTTACTGCTGCTACAGTTCTTACTAGCGTTACCATTGAAGACGGTAAGTTCTCTGCTGCAACATCTCAGACAATTGAAGCTATTTCCGATACTGATCTTAACGGTATTCTTGTTGCTTAATATATAGGGGAGGGTTCTCCTCCCCTTTTAAAATAAATAATTATGGACGTTCCGATCATAAAACAACTTAGTTTAAACGATGAGGAGTTCTTCCCTAAGACTATGGCGGAAGCTGTCTATTATTCTGATGGGAAGAAGTTATCTGAACGAAATTTCTTGGAAGAACCTTTCGTTCAGGGTTACGAGATTGATGCAATTTTAAACGATATATTTAATTAATTATGAGTGTTGTTAGTAAAGAAAATCTAAGCTATTTTGCACAACAATTTTATGCTAGGCTTAAGGGTATTTTTGTTCAGAAGGAAACTGGCAAAGGCCTTTCTACAAATGATTATACTACTGCAGATAAAGATAAACTTGCTGGAATTGCAAATGGCGCACAAGCAAATGTTTTGGAAGCTGTAAAGGTTAATGGTACAGCACAAACAATTACTGATAAAGCTGTTGATATTGCAGTTCCTACCGCTATTAGTCAGCTTACAAATGATTCTGGTTTTATTACTCTTTCACAAGTTCCTGAAGGTGCAGCTGCATCTTCCACCACTCCTTTAATGGATGGTGTTGCTTCTGCTGGTACAGAGACTGCTTTTGCACGTGGTGATCACCGTCACCCTTCTGATACAAGTAAACAAGATACTATTTCTGATCTTGCTACTATTCGTAGTGGTGCTGCTGCTGGTGCTACTGCTTATCAGAAACCTAGTACTGGAATTCCTGATACAGACCTTTCTTCTGCAGTTCAAGCTTCTCTTGGAAAAGCTGATACAGCTATTCAGAGCACAGACTTAACAAATGCTCTTGGAGATTATGCTACTACTGCTGCAATGCAGACAGCTATTAATACAGCAGTCGCATCTGCTTATATTTACAAAGGTTCTGTTGCTAATTATGCAGCTCTTCCTGCTTCTGGACAAACAACTGGTTGGGTTTACAATGTAGAAGATACTGGCATGAACTATGCTTGGAATGGTTCTGCTTGGGATGCTCTTGGCATGACGCTTAATATTGAAACCTTACAAAATACTGAGATTGATACGATTATCGACAATGTATTTAATCCTCAATCTGGATCTTAATTTTTTGAAATTTAACCGTTTAGTGTAGCTTTAAATAGCTACACTAATTCGGTTATTTTGTACGATGTTTTAATTCCGTACAAAATTAACTTTAATAATACAATATGAAATTTCTTGATTTAAAAGGTGTTTCTACATTGGTTTCTTATATGAACGATACGTTCTTTGAATCTGTTGTATATGACTCCAATGCAAGAAAAATAAAATTTTATAGTAAGTCTGATAAGTCTAATCCTCTCGGAGTTATAGACATAGAAGATTTCATAAAAGAGGGGACTACAGCATATTGAAATGGGCTTTCTAATTATATTCCAAAAGCTGGACAAATAATCGTATATACTGATTATAAGACTGTTGATAGAGATGGAACTACTGTCAATGTGCCTGGAATTAAAATTGGTAGCGGAAATGCATACGTCCAAGATTTAGCTTTTGTGGATGAAGCTGTAGCAAACGCTCTGCAAACTCACATTGAAGATTCTACAAGACATATAACAAGTTCAGAAAGATCACTTTGGAATAGTAAACTAAATGTTGATGATGATTCCGAAGTTGTAAATGAAACATTAATATTTAATAGAAATTAATATGGCAAATATTTCGAAAGTTAAATTACCTTCTGGTAATACTTATGATATAGTTGATGCTGGCGCAAGAGAGTTGATATCTCAACTTCAAGCAAGTACTGATTTTTTGGGAATTACTACTACAGCTCTTACTGATCAAGCAACAACAAACCCTATTACTGTTGATAGTAAAAGCGTAACTGCAGTTAATGGTAATATTGTAGTTTATGGTAATAAGGAATTTGTTTTTAATGGTACAAAGTGGTTTGAATTTGGTGATCTTTCTACTCTTGGTACTCTTGCTACTAAAAATAGTGTTACTCTTAACAAAGGTACTGGTGATGTAGTTCTTGGTGAAAATACTACTTTTACTGCATCAAAGCCTACAATTAATATTACAGGCACCACTTCTGATAAAGTGCTTGGTGCTGACACAACATTCACCGTTACGCAACCCACAATTACTGTTACTCCTACAACTACAAATATTAAAGCTACTGCTTCTGGAACAGGTGTTGGAGCCAACGGTACCGCTGCAGCTATTACTGGTTTCGGTACGCATTCTACAGAATCGTTTGTAACAACTGTTACTCCTGATAAGAGTAAGAAACTTGTTACTACATCTATTACACCAACTAATGGTACTGAAAGTGTATCTAAAGTCACAAAGACTGCGAGTAAACTTGTTACTACATCGATTCCTAATGTTACTTCTGCTGGCAGTGCTGATACATGAGCTTTTGCAATGGGTACTGGTGATGATGCTGAAACACTTATTATTTCTGGTGGTAATGGAACTGCTGCTACACTTGGTACTGCAATAACTGCTGCTACTGGATCAGTTGCATCTACTGGTACCGGTTCTGACATTGTTACAGCTGTTACTATTTCTGATAAAACTGTTGCTAAAGCTGGAACTGCAGTTACCGTTGCAACTGGTGCAGCTACAACTGCTGGTACTGGTGCTGTGGTTGTTTCTGATGTAACTACTGAGTCTGATGATGCTATTACAGCTCTTGGTACTCCTACTACAGCAAATGCACTTACTGGAGTTAAGATTACTGCTCAGCCTACCATTACTCTTGCTACTGGTGCTACTGCTGGAACTGGTGTTATATCTGTTGCTACTGGTGCCTCTGCTACTGCTACTGGTGCTGCTATTACTGTTGGTACTGATGATCAAGTTACTGCTGTTACTGGAGTTGGATCAGCTGCATTAGCCTCTGCTCCTTCTATTACTGTTGGTAGTAACGATGAAGTCACTGTTGCGAAACATTCAGATCTTTCTATTACTGTATCCTAATTTATAATATATGGCTATTTCGAAAATAAAACTCCCGGATAACTCCGTACAGGAGTTGCGGGATAGCAGAATGGGAAATGCTAAAATCTTTTATGGGACATGTGACACTGCGGCAGCTACGGTTGCCAAAGTGGTCACATGCCCAGATTTTACAGCAGAAGATTTAGTTAGAGGTGCTTTAATATTTGTAACATTTGATAATACTAATAGTGGTGCGCCAGCTAATTTGACATTAAATGTTAATGAAACTGGTGCTAAACCATTAAAAAAACAATATATTACAAGTGGATCTTCTAATTTAACCTCTGCAGCAGAATTAAACGCTGGAAGTACATATTTGTTTCAATATAATGGAACAAATTGGATATGTATGTCATTGGATTATAATAGTACTTATGGACTGTACAATTTACCAGAATCTAGTGGTTATAATTATTATGTTGTAGATTCTGTTGTTTATAGGTATCAACTTTTGTTTCAAAGAGACGCTAATAAATTAACTCCATTAAATAATAATAGTAATGTAACAACTGCTACAAAAACAATGTTAACAAACGTTACATTTGATCCTTTTGGAAAAATTTATTATTATAATACAACTACCACTATTGCTGCAAATGGAAATATTAATGGTGGAAGTTTGTTATATCACGCTGTTGTTGATTTTAGATATAGCGTTAATCAAACTACGATAACAGCTTATAAAGATGTATATCTACAAGTAATTCCACAATCAGATGGAATGGTAAAGATAGCATCTGCAACACCTCTTGTTCAAGAACTTCCTACAACAAATGATGGATACTGATATATATTTTTAGGTAGAGCTTATAATACAACGAACTTAACGCTCTATTCAGATCATCCAGTGTATCGTCACAATGGCACAGAGATTGTAGAAGTTCCAAATCCAAAACTTGCTGCAAATTTTGTATCTACATCAGAATATGATTCAGATCAAGAAGTTCTCGCTAATTCTATAAATGATTTAAATGATCGAATTGATGCTAAAGTAAGTAATGTGCAGTCCGATTGAAATGCTACTAGTGGATTAGCTGAAATACTTAATAAACCTACTATTCCTGATGCAGTAACAGAATCAACTGTTTCTGGTTGAGGTTTTACTAAAAATAGTGGTACAGTTACTGGTTCTGGTCTTACAAACAATGCAATTGTTTTAGGAAGTGGTACAACTGGAATTAAAACTTCTAGTAAAACAATTGTTACTACTCTTGGAACTAATGATACTACAGTACCTACATCTAAAGCTGTAAAAGATGCTATAGATGCACTTCCTGAACCTATGCAATTCAAAGGTACAGTTGGAACTGGTGGAACTATTACAACACTTCCTGCTGCAGCTGCTGGTAATACTGGATACACATACAAAGTTATCACTAATGGTACATATCAGTCAATTGCTGCAAAAGCTGGAGATACTTTTATATCAAATGGTAGTTCTTGAACATTAATACCTTCTGGTGATGAACCTTCTGGAACTGTAACTAACATTGCTACTGGTACTGGACTTATTGGTGGACCTATTACAACAACAGGGACTATTTCAATTGATACTGATGTTGTAGCACAAATATCTGATATTCCTACACAAGCAACAGTTAGTGGATGAGGTTTTACAAAGAATACCGGTACTTTAACGGGTGTTAAGTTTAATGGTACTTCGGCCTCAGTTTCTGGTGGAGTGGCAAGTATTACTGCTACTATTCCAGCAGCTCCAGGTACATTAATTACGAATGCTACAGCAGCTCAAACTGCATCTACAGGTGAGGCAATGTCTGGTTCGATAACACTACACAAAATAGCAAAAACTGGTACTTATTCTGATCTTATTGGTAAACCAACAATTCCTGCTGCACCTGGAACACTCAATACTAATAATACTACTGCTCAAACTGTAAGTGCTAGCGAAGCATTAAGTGGTACTATTAGTTTACATAAGGTTGCAAAGACTGGTACTTACAGTGATTTGATTGGTACTCCTACAATTCCAACCGAAAGTACTGTTTCTGGATGGGGGTTTACTAAAAATTCAGGAACTGTTACTTCTGTTAAAGTTGGAACTACAAGTTATAATCCTACAAGTGGTGTGGTTAGTTTACCTGCTTATCCTTCAGTTCCAACTGCAATGACAGCTACAGAAGCTAACGCTGGTACAGCTACTACAGCAAGAACAATTACTGCTGCGGTTTTAGCTGGAGCAATTGATAATAAAATAACATGTATGACTCAGAATGAAGTAGATGCAACGGTTAATACAATTTTTAGTTAAAATATAATAATATGAGTAAATTAGTTAATGATGAAAACTTGCTTAGATTTGGACAAAAGTTCAAAGAAAATTTAGCAAATGTAGCTACTACCGGTAGTTATACAGATTTGTCTGATAAACCAAATTTGTCTGATAAAGCTGATCTTGATGATCCTTATCAAGAATTCGTTTCTGGAAATATAACAACAACAACTTTTACAGAAGATGGTGATGGAAACACCTGATCTTTTCCTGGAGGTAGTGCTGTATCAACAGCTGATAAGATCATTGCTTCTCAAGATTATGTTACCACAGCAATTTCAAATATAAACACTGAAGTTTGAACATTTGAATTGCTTGATGGAAGTACGATTACTAAAACTGTACATTTAAATTAAGAAGGCTATGAATTTTCCAGATGTTAGAAATTGAACTATACCAGAAGGTCGTGTAAAGAGAGTTCTTGATTCACAAGATAGAGTTATATGAGAATGTGATTATTACGACTTAATTGATTACATTACTGTTCCAACCAATAAGCAAGCTGGAATAATTGTTCCTATAAACATACCTAAAAATGCTTCTTACGAAATAATGATGTCTTTCAATAAGCCAAACACTACTGAAAATAAGTTAAGTATGTTTATGGGAATGCAAACGTTTGGATGTGGTAGATGATACGGCCGAACATCTGGTTCGAGTACTGCTCGTACAAATTGAATACAAACTGTTGATGCAGATGACTTTCCATCAACCGCTCAATATCCATCTACAAAAAGAAACATTACTAATACAGCGAGAAGTACTGTGACTTTAGGACCTGGACTATACAATAGTAATTATAATGGAAAAACTGCATGATATGGATACAGTAATTATCAAAATGATCCTGTTGAACACAAAGGAACTAATTATTCAGATAATTTGTTAAACACAAGCACTATAAATTCATATTGAGGTTTTGGAGTAATTGCAACAGGACGTAATACTTATTATACTACATATCAAAATGACACTTTTGGTACTGTAAGCTATGCGCAGCATTGATATGGTAATATTTATGGTTGCTACATTAAAGTAAATGGGAATTATGTGTATAATTTTGTACCAGCGCAAAGACATAAAACTGGTGAATATGGATTGTGAGATACAATAAATAGACAATTTTATACAAGTTGTACTGGAAATGCTTTTACTCATACAACTGTTCAAATGCAAAGTGTTACGCTTACTGATACTACAACGTATATTGGAGAGGCCACTCGTATACCTAGATCAATCACACCATCTACTACAACTAATAAGACATTTACATGGACTTCAAATAACACATCAATTGCTACTGTAAATTCATCTGGATATGTCACAGGTGTTTCTACAGCAATTGGAAATAATAGACCTACTATCACTGCTGTTGCAAAAGATGGTAGTGGAGTAACAGGAACATGTAGAGTTACAGTTCTACAATTTCCTACTAATGTAACATTAAGTACAAATAATATAACATTGAAGCCTGGTGATATAGAATATATTCAAATTTATGTTACACCTGATTCAAACACGGTTGGACGAGATTATATTAAAATCAACACTACTTATGACATGGATGTGTCAGTTATTAATCATTACGATTATGGATATTGTATAAAAATAGATGTAAATGATACTGCTGAAAATGCAACTCACAATCTTAATTTTCAATGATCTGATGGTACAAGTTGGCATACAATTCCAGTAACTGTTAAAGTTAATAATAATGTAATTGCAGTTACTGGTGTTAGTTTAAATACAACGACAGCAACAATTGGTTCTGGAGGAGGTCAAACAACATTAACTGCTACAGTTAGACCATCAAATGCAACGAATAAAAATGTTTCATGAGTGTCAAGTGACACATCTGTTGCAACTGTAGATTCAAATGGAGTTGTTACTGGTGTTGAACCTGGTACTGCAACAATAACAGCGACTGCAGGTGAATATTCTGCAACTTGTACAGTTACAGTACAACCAATTACTGTTACTGGTATTGTACTTGATAGTCATTCTGTTACTGTAGGACAAAATGATGTTGTTACGCTTACTGCTACAATAAGTCCTAGTAATGCTAGTAATACTGATATTAATATTCAAGTTGGTGGAGCTTCAACACATGTCTCTAGTACTGCTCATAGTGGTAATGTTTGAACAATTAAATGAAAAGCGGATGCGAGTAGTGGTCAGGCACAAATTACAGTTACTACCATTGATGGTTCGTATAGTGATACTTGTACAATGAATATTATTTCTGTAACACCTGTTACAGGAGTTACTTTAAACAATCATAGTTTGTCATTAAATACTGGAAATACATCACAGTTGACTGCAACAGTTACGCCTAGTAATGCAACAAATAAAAATGTTTCATGAGTATCAAGTAATACATCTGTAGCAACTGTCAATTCTAACGGTTTAGTTACAGCTGTAGGAAATGGTACTGCTACTATTACAGTAACAACATCTTCTGGAAGTTACACTGACGATTGTAACGTTACTGTTACTACATTAGTTTCTAATATTACATTAAATCAACATAATCTTACAGTTACATATGGTATTACTTCATCATATCAATTACTGGCAACAATTAATCCAAATACAGCTTCTAATAAAAATGTTACGTGAAGTACTTCAAATTCAAATGTAGCATCTGTAAATACTTCTGGTAAGGTCACATTTAATTCTTTGGGTACAGTAACCATTCGTTGCACAGCAAATGATGGATCTGGAAAATATGATGAATGTGTATTTACAGTTATACCTGATTTTTCAATTTCTCCACTATCATTTACACCAACTGATATTAATACTACTCATAATGTAAGAGTATCATCATCTCCAAGTGTATCTGATATGTGTTATTGATCATCTTCAAATACAAATGTAGCTACTGTAAATAAAACAACTTCGCACACATTTGGTAATCCAGATCAAGCTGCTGTTACAATAGTTGGTTATGGAAATGCAGATATAATATGGCACAATACTACTAGAAATGTTACTAGAACTTGTAATGTTACGTTCTCAGCTCCATCAAAACATCTTCAAATAATAAATAATGATGATAATCCTATTTATTATCATACTGAAGATTTTGGTGATAGGTCATTGGCTGCAGGATCTACAACAAGTGTAAGCTTGACACAAGGTGATAATTTATATATTAGAACTACAGACAATATTGGTCATACCGTTGATCTAGATTGTAACAGTGCTTATACTGCAAGTTCTGGATATTATAAGATTACTTTTGCTAAAGCAGAAGATGGTGATAGTATAACAGTTTTTAGATAATTGATTAATCTCCCATAAAATTATGGGAGATTTTTCTTTTATAAAAAAGTTAAAAATTATTTGCATTTTTCAAAATAATTTTGTATATTTGCGGGTATGAAAACTAAATTGACTTTATTGGGTATTATT
>AUXO012276200.1_pt1 | contig 10789 bp, 11 predicted proteins | sample 768731 | NCBI WGS metagenome assembly AUXO01 (sample SAMN02715735, study PRJNA202380) | gut metagenome | biome: sheep rumen | host: Ovis aries | place: New Zealand: Palmerston North
CAAAAGACAATCTTGCAAAAGAAAACACTACAAAAGATGTAAAAATATACATATGAAATAAATGCAGCTGGTATATAAAATTATAGAAATGTAATTTCTTTTTATGCCGGCTGCAAAATCTTTAAATGCAAGAGGTGTTAAATTTGGAATTCATACATATGCCTGTAATGCTACATGAATGTATTGAAGGTTTAAATATAAAACCTAATGGTATATATGTAGATGGAACTTTAGGTGGTGCAGGACACAGTAAAAAAATAATAGAAAATTTAAGTGAATCTGGTTTACTTATTGGAATTGATAGAGATGAAGAAGCATTAAACGCAGCTAAGGAAAAGTTAAAAGATTATAAAAATGTGGTTTATGTACATGATAATCATGACAATATAAAAAGTATTTTAGATGAACTAAAAATAGATAAAGTAGATGGAATACTTTTAGATTTAGGTGTATCATCATATCAATTAGATGAGAGAAATAGAGGATTTAGTTATTTAGGTGAAAACAATTTAGATATGAGGATGGATAAAAGCCAAGATCTTGATGCTAAATATGTTGTAAATAATTATGATGAAGAAGAACTTGCCAACATTATATATGAATATGGTGAGGAAAGATTTTCAAGACAGATTGCAAAAAATATCTGTATTTATCGAAAAAACAAAGAAATTGTAACAACTAAAGAATTAGTTGATATAATAGATAAATCAATTCCAGCATTTGCAAAAAAAGATGGGCATCCAGCTAAGAGAACTTTTCAAGCAATAAGAATAGAAGTAAATAATGAAATTAAACCTTTATACAATACAGTAAAAAATTGTATTGATGTCTTAGCAAGTGGTGGAAGATTATGCATTATAACATTTCATTCATTAGAAGATAGGGCAGTAAAAAATGCATATATAGAAGCAAATGGCAAATGCACATGTCCAAGCGATTTACCATATTGTGTATGTGGAGCAAAAAAAGTTGGAAATATAATAACAAGAAAACCAATTATTGCTACAAATGAAGAACAAGAAGAAAATACAAGATCTAAGAGTGCAAAACTTAGAATTTTTGAAAAAATATAGTTTTATAAAATACGAAAGAGAGGTGAAAAATTTATGGCAAGAACTGGGTATCAGTTTGAAACAAGCCCTAGAAAGCTAGAACCAGACTATAGACGAAAGCGCAAGCAAAATATAAGAGTATTAGAAACTAAACGTCAGAATACAAATGCAAATTCTGATGAAAGGAAAAAACAAGTGAAGACAACATGTACTATTATTGCTGTATTTGCGTTACTTCTTACCATAAGTTATAGAAACTCTCAAATAAATGAAAGATTTAATGAAGTACAAAGTTTAAAAAGAGAGCTATCATCATTACAAAAAGAAAATGAGCAAGTAAAAGTAAATATTGAAAATAGTTTAAATAATAACTATATAGAACAACAAGCTAAAGAAAAGCTTGGAATGAAAAAATTAACAAATAAACAAACTGTTTATATAACACTTCCAAAAAAAGATTATGTAGAATCTCCATCTGAAAAAGTAGTAATTGAAGAAGAAAAAGAGAAAAACTGGTTTGAAAAAGTATGGGGAACGATATTTGGAGACTAAAAACACTTCTAAACAAATAAATTTAGAAGTGTTTTTTTATTGGAATATAATTAGTATTAATGATTACACCCAAAAACAAATTATACAAAAAATATTTACTAATTGCAGTATTTTGTGATATAATATATAAAATATGGGAAAATAGGAGGATGTATATGAAAGTAACATTCTATTCAAATTTTTTAACACATCATCAAGTTCCATTTTGTTTAGAAATGCAAAAGAGATTAGGTGATGATTTTAAATTTGTGTCTACAATGAAAATATTTCAATGGAGATTAGATTTAGGATTTGAAGATTTAGATCAAAAGTATGATTTTGTTGTAAGAGCTTACGAGAATGAAGAACAAAAAGAACTAGCAAAAAAACTTGCAGTTGAAAGTGATGTTGTAATGATAGGTTCTACAACAGACGATTTGATTGAAGAAAGATTAAAATTAGATAAATTAACATTTAGATATAGAGCAAGAGTTTTTATATTTCCAGATGGAATTTGTAAAACATTATTTAATAAAGATAAATTGAAGTTATTTTGGCATAGACATATAAAATATAGAAAAAATAAAAACCTACATTTATTATGTGCTAATGCATATGGTGCAAAAGATTTCAATAAACTTGGTTTATATAAAAATAAAACATATAAATGGGGATATTTCCTTGAAACAAACAAATATGATATTGAAAAATTAATCGAAGATAAAGAAAAAAATGAAAAGATGAATATCATTTGGGTTGCAAGATTTATAAAATGGAAACATCCTGAGGTTGTAGTAAAGCTAGGAAAAAGACTAAAAGAACAAAATTATAATTTTAAAATTCAAATGCTAGGTACTGGAAAATTAGAAAATAAAATAAGAGAGAAAATTAAAAAACAAGGTTTAGATGATGTAATTGAAGTAGTTGGACAAGTTCCAAGTGACAAAGTAAAAGATTATATGGAAAAAGCAAATATTTTTATTGGTACAAGTGGAAGTTTTGAAGGATGGGGAGCTGTTATCAATGAATCAATGAATGCTGCTTGCGCAATTGTTGCTAATAAAAAAATGGGATCTGTACCATTCTTAATAGGAGAAAGTGACAGAGGTTACATGTATACAAATTACCAAGATCTTGAAAACAAAGTAAAAGAGTTAATAAATAATAAAGATTTAAGATATAAATTTTCTAAAAATGCTTATGAGTACATAACAACAAAATGGACAGGAGAATTAGCAGCAGAAAATATTATCAAAATGTTTGAATCTGTAATAAATAATGAAGAAATAACTGTAAAAGATGGACCAGCAAGTAGAGTATAAATAAAAATACGGGGGTAGTAATATGATTATAGGAATGAGTTGTACAAAAAATTGGTATCAATATTTAGTAATTAATTTATTTGCGATATTGTCTAATAATAAAGTTGACAAAATATATTTATTTATCGAAGATGATTATATAGAAGAATTAGATTGGCTAAAGGAAAAATTTGGTGTTGAATTTGTATGCACAAATATAAATAAAATTTTTAATAAATATATTAAAGAATCTAGTCCTAATATAAATACAAGATATACAAAGTGCTCAATGGCAAGATTATTTTATTCTAAAATAGTAAAAGAAGACAGGATATTATATATAGATGTAGATGCATTAGTTATTGATGATGTTAGCGAATTATGGAATTTAAATATGAATGATTGCTATGTAGCTGGAACACCAGACTCAGGGATGAAGATGGATGGAGTAGTTTATTTGAAGTTTATTAATTCAAATATTCCATATATAAATTCTGGAGTGTTATTGATGAATTTAAACCTTATAAGAAAAGATAAAATGGATGATAAGTGGTTAAAAATGATTAATACTGAAAGATTTATGTATCCAGACCAAGATGTTATAAATTCGGCTTGTAAAGATCACATATATATTTTTAATTCTAGTTTTAACTCAGCTGAAAGTACACAATTATTAAACAAAGATAATATAAAAATAATGCATTATACAATGAAAAAAGAAAATTGGGTAAAAAATCATAAAAACTCAGAACTTTGGTATGATTATGAAAAATTGTATAAGAAAGAATACAAAAAGTATCAATCAAAATCTAAATAGTATAAAAAACAAACACCTCTAATAAAATTATTAGAGGTGTTTTTATGATTCCAATAAAATTAACAAGTAAAAAGAAAATAAGAAATTTATTATTTATATCATTCATAATTTTTGCAATATTAATTGGAAGAGTTGGATATATACAGCTCATAGAAGGAAAAGAATTAAGCAAACTTGCTTACGAACAGCAAACACTAGATAGAGCTATTTCACCTAAAAGAGGAACAATATATGATGCAACTGGAAAAAATATTTTAGCAATAAGTAGTACGGTAGAAACTGTAACTATAAATCCTCGGAAACATAGATAAAAAAGATAAGGAAAAGGTTGCCAATAAACTTGCTGAGATTTTTAATTTGGAATATGAAACTGTTTTAAAAAAAGTAAATAAAAGAAGCTCCATAGAAACAATAGCCAAAAAAATTGATAAAGATAAATCTGAAGATTTACGAAAGTGGATGGAAGAAAATAATATAACTAAAGGGATAAATATTGATGAAGATACAAAAAGATATTATCCATACAGCAATTTAGCAGCACAGTTTATTGGGTTTTGTGGAAGTGATAATCAAGGATTAGACGGAATTGAAGCTAGGTATGAAGATGAACTAAAAGGAAGCAAAGGAGCAATACAAAGACATACTGATGCAAAAGGTGGAGAAATTGGAACGGAGGGAGAGAACTATGTTTCAGCAATAAATGGAAATGATTTAATTCTTTCGATTGATTTAAATTTACAATCAATTGCTGAAAAATATTTAAAAGAAGCATGTATTGATAATGTGTGTACAGATGGTGGAAATATTGTTATGATGAATCCTAAAACAGGGGATATTCTCGCGATGGCAACATACCCAAATTATAATTTAAATGAGCCATATTCACCATATACAGATGAACTAAAACATGTTTGGGATACTATGGAACAAAAAGAAAAGACCAAAAACTTACAGGCAGTTTGGAGAAATAAGGCAATAGCAGATACTTACGAACCAGGTTCTGTTTTTAAGTTGATTACTGCATCTGCAGCATTAGAGGAAGGCATAACTGACACAGATAAAACTGGAGAATTTTGTTGTACGGGAGGAATTGAAGTAGCAGGTGTTAGAATAAAGTGTTGGAGATATTATAGACCACATGGTCCTGAGTCCTTACGACAAGCACTAATGAATTCTTGTAATCCTGTATTTATTGGATTGGGGCAAAAGTTGGGAGTAGAAAAATACTATGGATATTTGGAAAGATTTGGACTATTAAATAAAACAGGGATTAATTTACCAGGTGAGGCAAAGGGAATATTTTTAGCTAAAGAAAAAGCAGGACCTGTTGAACTTGCAACTATTAGTTTTGGCCAAAGATTTGAAATAACACCTATACAGCTTGTAACTGCAGTTTCAAGTATTGCTAATGGTGGTGAAAAAATAAAACCAAGAGTTGTAAAAGAAATTATAGATAGTACAACTGGTGAGAAAAGGGAAATACCTATTGAAAAAAACGACAGAGTAATATCAGATGAAACCTCAAAGAAAGTTTTAAGTATGATGGAATCTGTTGTTGCAGAAGGAACGGGAAAAAACGCAAAAGTTTTAGGATACAGGATTGGAGGAAAAACAGGGACTTCAGAAGATGGAGTTAATACAGGCAAATATGTAACTTCTTTTTGTGGAGTAGCTCCAATAGATGATCCTCAAGTTGTATTACTTGTTACTTTATATAATCCAACAGGAGAAGGCGGACACCAAGGAGGTGGAGTTGCAGCCCCAGTTGGTGGTCAAATATTTAGCGAGATACTTCCATATTTAGATGTTGTTCAAGGTAATCAAGATGAAGTAGAACCAAAAGAAGAAGTAGTTGTTCCAGATATTATTGGAATGTCAATTAATCAAGCTCAAAAAGTTTTAAAAGAAAACGGACTAGAAATTAAATTAACTGAAGATGATGAAAGTATAAATAAAAATGAGACAATAGTAAAAAGTCAAATTCCAAGTGCAGGAATTAAAGTATTTAAAAATAATAATATATTTGTGGAATATTAAACTAATATTCCACAAGCAATTTTTGTGCCAGAATTACCACTTGGCTGAGTAAAAAAATCATCTGGCATATCATGAATGATTAAAACTTTTCCGATAATGTCTTTAATTTTAAATTTGTTAATTAAAACACTCATGTATGCATATCCATTGTTTTCAATTAAAGGTGGTAAATCACCTATATGAAATGGATGAGGACATTTACTAGGATTAAAATGCATTTTTGCATCTGCAAATTCATCTTCATTGTTTCCAGTGCAGGAAGTTCCGTTCATGTATATGAAATCCAAAAAATCTTCCGTGAGCATTGGTCTTTAGATTGTGGTAAACCATTGATTTTAGCTGTTAATATAATTCCATTTGCAGTTTCTCTGAAAGTTACAATACCATCAACATTAGGGTATTTTGTAGAGCCTTTTATATGAGCTTTGGCTGTTTTAAAAAAATTTGAAAACATAAATTAACACCTCTAATTTTTATATTACAGTAATATTATATTCAAAAAAAAACTAAAGGTTAAATTTATGGAGGGAATAATGTATAATAGGAAGAATGTTTATGAATATGCAAAAAAATGGGCATATGAAAGAAATCCTAAATATTATAATTTTGATTCGGTAGGAGGAGATTGTACGAATTTTGTATCGCAATGTATATTATCAGGTGGTAAACAGATGAATTATAATGGGGACAATGGTTGGTATTATATAAATGGAAACAATAAATCTCCATCATGGACAGGAGTAGAATTTTTGTATAATTTTTTATTATCTAATAATGGAACAGGTCCAAAGGGAAAAGTGGTTAACATTGAAAATTTACAAATTGGGGATATTATTCAATTAAGTTTTAATATAACTACATTTACGCATTCTCTGATAGTAGTACAAAATGGTACTAATGAATATAATACTTTAATAGCAGCACATTCTTATGATACATTTGGCAAAAGTGTAGCAGAATATGGCTTTGAAAAATACAGGTGTATACATATTGAAACGTAATGAAACAAAATAAAATAATAAACATTGATTTTATTTTCATAAAAATATATAATTTATATAATATTAGTAAACAGTAAAAAAAGTAAGTTTAACTAAATAATCATGCTAAAAAACAAAAATAAAGGAAATAAGATAATGGAAAAAGTTGTTTTTGCAATAGGAAGGTGGATGCCAATACATTTAGGGCATAAAGAATTCTTATTAGATTTAATAAAAAAATTTGATAAAGTAATTATTGGAATAGGATCATGCTATGAAAGCAATACACCAAGAAACTGTATTCCAATGGTAATGAGAGAGAAACTTTTAAGAAAAGTTTTAAAAGAAGCAAAAGTGGAAGAAGAAAAAATTAAAATAATACCAGTTCTAGATAGAGTTACATTTGAAGAATGGATTGATAATGTTGTAGAATTATGCAAAGAAAATCATGTAACTCATTTTTGCACAGGTAATAAAGAAGATATTATAAATGTATTGGAAGAAAAAGGAATTGATTTAAATTTAGAAATTATAAACCCTGAAGAAGATTCAAAATTTCCATATCACTCTACAGATATTAGAAAAATGATTATGAATGGAGAATATTCTAAATTAAGTGAAGTAATACCTATTGAAACTATGGATCTAATGGTAAAGTATATTTCCAAAATGATAATAAATTCAAACCAAAACAACTCAGCTGATTATTTACCAGACTGGCAAAATGTAAGATTGGCTTTAATCATTAAAAATAATGAAGATAATAAAAATTATGTATTAATAAATAAAAACAAAAAGTTTAACTATATAGATGATAGTGTTTATCCAGGAGGAAGAATAAATAAATTTGAGTTGTCAATAGAAGCTCTTTCAAGAACAGTATTTGAAGAAACTGGAATTAAAATTTTAGTAAAAGACAATAGTGAAGAACCTGCAAAGGCAGAAGTTAGTTATACAGGTTATTCTTTTGAAGCTGATTTAAACTTTTTAGGAGTATATTATCCTAAAAATAAAGCTTATAAAGATGTTAAATTTGGAGGAACACAGATGTTTGAAATAATGCTTGATGATGCTAAGTTTAATATAAATGAAAAAATTGGAGATTATGAATTTGTAGCAATAGATAATTTTAAGTAAATATAGAAGAAAAAAGCTGAGGTAATTAATAAATTTCCTCAGCTTTTTACCATATTTCAGGTAAAAAGACATTTCTGTATTTCAGGTAAAAATGACAGTTACTTATAAAAAATGACCTATTCTATAAAAGGTTTATAATCAGGCCAAAGTTCTTTTTTTAAATCTTCGGGTAAAGAATTAAACTTTCCTTTCAGCCTGCGAATATAGTCATTAAAAAAGAATATGATATCTGAAATTGACATCTCTTCAAGATTCTTAAAGTTCTGCATAGCATACTTGCACGCAAAAAGAAAATCAAGAGCTCTTGAACGCTGGGCTTCATAACTTTTTGTGTTTGTCAAACTATTTGCGTTATTGCATACGTAATTGTATCCTGGGTAGTTGATAGTTACGACTGATTTTGAAGTAGCTACTAAAATAGGAATAATTGCCACATCTTCATAACACTTCAGGGCTGCAACAAACATAATATTTGCAAACACATCTTTTTTAAAAGCAAAAAGCCAGTAAACAGCATACTTTTTCCCTGGTATAGACCACTGCCTTAAAGCATTAATGCCTGTTTGTGGAGTGTCTAAGTTACCTATGAAATTGTATCTCTCGTGGTCTTTTTTGGGCGAATCGTTAACAAGATTTACCTGATACCTAATAAGGTCAGGATGATTATGATTTTTGATTGCTTTGGAAAGGCTTGAGAGAAGTTCAGGGTTGATGCTATCGTCTGAGTCAACGAAAATAATATATTCACCACTTGCAAGTGTTATTCCACGCCTACGAGAAGCTGAAATACCTGCGTTTAAAAAATGGTAAGTATTAAAATTTTCGTAATTAGCGCTATATTCATCCAGAATTTCTTCACTTCCGTCATTTGAACCATCATCGATGGCTATTATTTCGAAATCGTTAAACTTCTGGTTTACAACGCTGTCAAGGCAACTCCGCAAGAATTTTTTGGAGTTGTAACAAGGTATAACTACTGAAAATAACATTTTGAAACGCCTCCATTGTCTGTAAACTCAACAAAAATTTTACACTAATCTACCCATGATTTGTGCAATTATATAACTTAATTTTTTATAAGTCAATATGTTATGTAAAAATAGTTTTGAAAAATTATAAATAATAATAAAATCTTTTCTAGGTTGATAAAAATGATGTAAAGTGATATATTATTGGAAAACGGTTTATGGGTAATGACCTTGAAAAACCTAAATATGTTCAAAAGGAGTATATGATAAAATTAGTAAAAATCATATAAAATAAAAATGAAATATAAAGATATCATAGAAAAAATGACTTTAGAAGAAAAAGCAGCTCTTTGTGTAGGAGATAATTATTGGAGTTCTAAGGGGTACGAAAAATACGGTATTCCCAAAATAACAATGTCAGATGGACCTCATGGGTTACGTGTTCAAAAAGAAAAAGCCGATAATCTTGGAATTAATAAAAGCGAAGTTTCAATTTGCTTTCCTTCACTTTCTTCAGTAGGAAATAGTTGGAACAGAAAAATTGCATATAAATTAGGAATGTGTTTAGCACAAGAAGCTAAGAGTGAAGATGTTAATATTATACTTGGTCCTGCTATAAATATTAAAAGAACACCATTATGTGGTAGAAATTTTGAATATATTTCTGAAGATCCTTATTTAACAGGAATTCTTGGAAGTGAATATGTAAAAGGAATGCAAGCTCAAGGAGTAGGAGCATGTGTAAAACATTATGCTGTGAATAATCAAGAAAATAGAAGAAGAACTATAGATGTAATTATTGATGAAAGAACACTAAGAGAAATATATTTAAAGGCATTTGAATTAATTATTAATAATGCAAAACCTTGGTCAATAATGGCTGCATATAATAGAGTAAATGGAAAATATTGCACAGAAAACAAGCATTTGTTAGATGACATTTTAAGAAAAGAATGGAAATACAATGGAATTGTAATTTCAGACTGGGGTGGAGAAAATGATAGAGTAAGTGGTATAGAAGTTGGACAGGAACTAGAAATGCCAGGAGGAAGAGGAAACGGTGTTCAAGAAATTATAAATGCTGTGAAATGCGGAAAAATTCAAGAAGAATGCCTTGATGAAATTGTAGATAGAATAATAGATGTGGCTAAAAAAACAAATAAATATATAGAAAACAATTGTGATGCAAATAATAATCATTATACATATGACAAGCAATTACATCATAATATAGCTCAAGAAATTGCAGAAGATTCAATAGTTTTATTAAAAAATGAAAATAATATTTTGCCAATAAAAAACAAAAAAGTTGCAATAATAGGAGATTTTGCAAAAAATCCTAGATATCAAGGAGCAGGAAGTTCAACGATTAATCCATATAAACTTGAAAATGCATATGATTACATTAAAGAAATTTGTAAAACATTAAATATGAACAACGATAATGAAAGAATAAAGAATAAAGAATTAATAAATGAAAACAATGAACAATATAATATACAATATGCAAAAGGATATGAAAGAGATGTAGAAAATGATTCAAAGGAATTGCTTGAAGAATCTATTAAAATAGCAAAAGAAAGTGAAGTTGTACTTATTTTTGCAGGACTTACAGAAAATTATGAATCAGAAGGAATTGACCGTAATACGTTAGAATTGCCAGCAAATCAAAATGAGTTAATTAATGAAATTTGTAAGGTAAATAAAAATGTGGTTATAGTTTTATCTCATGGTTCAGTAATAACAATGCCATGGAAAAATAAGGTAAAAGGAATAATTACAGGATATTTAGGTGGAGAAGCAGGAGCAAAAGCAATGGCTAATTGTTTATTTGGAATAGTAAATCCAAGCGGGAAATTAGCAGAAAGCTATCCTGAAAGATTAGAAGATACACCATGTTACCATTATTATCCTGGTACAGAATTAACAGTTGAATATAAAGAAACAATTTATGTTGGATATAGAT
>AUXO016819606.1_pt1 | contig 10789 bp, 11 predicted proteins | sample 768731 | NCBI WGS metagenome assembly AUXO01 (sample SAMN02715735, study PRJNA202380) | gut metagenome | biome: sheep rumen | host: Ovis aries | place: New Zealand: Palmerston North
AATTTGTTCTATGATCTTTTACCATTGTATATGGGCAAAATACATATGATCTAATCTGACTTCCCCATGCTATATCTCTTTGAACGCCTTTTAATTCTTCTATAGTCTCTTTATTTTCTCTTTCCTTTAAATCAAAAAGTTTTGACTTTAGCATTTTCATAGCATTTTCTCTATTTTGTAGTTGAGAACGTTGAGTTTGACATGATACTACTATTCCTGTTGGAATATGTGTAAGTCTAACAGCAGATGAAGTTTTGTTTACGTGTTGTCCTCCTGCACCTGATGCTCTATATACATCCATTTTAATATCATCAGGATTAATATATATATCTACATCATCTTCAATTTCTGGGATAACTTCAAGAGATGCAAATGAAGTATGTCGTCTTCCTCCACTATCAAAAGGTGATATTCTAACTAATCTATGTACACCCATTTCTCCTTTTAAATATCCATATGCATTTTCACCTTTTACTTCAAATGTAACACTTTTAATTCCTGCTTCATCACCTTCTAGAAAATCAAGTTCAATTACTTCAAATCCATTTTGAGTTGCCCATCTAGTATACATTCTATATAGCATTTGAGCCCAATCTTGAGATTCTGTTCCTCCTGCCCCTGGATGTAAAGTTAAAATTGCATTATTACTATCATATTTTCCTGAAAGTAATGTTTGAAGTTCAAATTTTTCTAATTCTTTTTCTATTTTCTTTGTATCTGCTATTATTTCTTTTTCTATTGATTCATCTTGCTCTACTTCAACAAGTTCAGTTAGTTCTAAAGTATTATTTATATCTTTTTCAATCTCTTCATATTTAATTATTTTATTCTTTCTTAATTTTATTTCAGAAAGTATTTTATTTGATTTTTCTTGGTCATTCCAAAATCCATCTTCTGTAGTTTTTTCTTCAAACTCAGAAAGCTCTTTCTTTAATCTAGAAACATCAAAGTGAATCACCTAATTCTTTTAGTTTTTGACTCATTTCATTTAAATGTCTTGTATTTTCAGTTAAGTCTAGCATTTTCTCACTCTCCTCTATTATTCTTAATATATAAATTATATCAAAAAATCTTTTATTTGTGAATATTTTTATATAAAAAAACAGCTCAACTTTGAGATTGAGCTATTTTTGCAACTATTTGATTTCAATGGTCATCTCAGAAAAACTTTCAGGAAAGGTTCCATGTGTAAATCTGACTTTGAAACCATCCTTCGTAAGAATATTTCCAACTTCTTCTAAAACGTCTTCATCAAATGACTTTTCTATGAATCCGTCTTGATAGTCATTACCGAGCTGTATGTTTCCATAAATTGTATTTGAAATAACCACTTCATAAGGAGTATTAAACTCAGACGGATTTTCGAAAAGATCCAGTATCCAGTTATATGTCTCTTCTACTTTTTCTTTAAAAGCTCTCTTTTCTTCTTCTTTCCGTCTTTTTTCTTCCTCCTTTGCTTTTTGAAGTTCCTGTCGCCGTTTATTTAAAATCTCTTCTGCTCTGCTCATTTTATTTTCCTCCTGTAATTATTAACTTGTATGAGCTTTATTAGTTGCTTTTGGTAGGTTATTACCTTTGAAACACTTGTATTATACCATAATTTTCCATATATGTCAAAATTGTTGTTTGCATTTATATAATAATATCTCTAATATAATTATGTGAAGATATTCTAAAATATCTCTATTATAATATACTCTATAATATAAAAAACATAAGCCGGTGCACTCAACTTATGTTTTAAATTTTTAATTTAAAGGTTTAACATATTTTTTTTCAAATGCTTTAATTAGACCATTTAAACTATTCCCTGAAATATCATCCTTTGTCATAGAAATCATATTGTTAAACAATAATAGTTCATCTTTTTTTCTATCTTCAAGACATATTAAATTTGCAAGTTCAATCGAAGCCACAACTGATTTCACATCATAAACTTGGTACTCATATGTAGAAACTTGATAATTGTCTAACATTGCTAGCCACAAATCAAAGAAATCATCTGATGGATTTTCTATATACTTTTTTGCTAATTTATCCATCTCTATACGAGCTTCTTCAATTCCCCCATGAAGGAAAGATCTTACAAATCCAGGTGAAGCAATTTCAATTGCTTCTAAAAAAGTAGTTATTCCAAAATACGAATATTTAGCTCTTATATTTGTCTTATAAATACTAAACCTCGAATACATATATTCTTCTGTTATGTATTGAGTTACAGCTTCATGAATATATCCTCCATAAACAAACCCTTTATGTTCATTATCATTACACTCAATGCAAAACAAATAGCTTCCACGATTTACTTCTGTAACAAAATGTATTAATTCATGTACAATTAAATCTGTTGATGCATCTTTTCTAATATAGATTATACCATTTGTACAATTTCCTGAAACACCTTCTGGTAGTTCATCTGTTACAATTACTACTGGAAGAGTATCATAACTCCATTCAAGATTATATGTATCATTAATAAATAATACAATATCTTTACATAGTTCTTCTACTCTTTTATATGTTTCATCATCTGCTTCATATCCGTCATAAGAAACATTTTCTGGTCCAGGCATAATATTTAAAATATTTTCTGGAAAATATTTTAAATTGCTATTTGATTTTATACTGCATGATGTAAGGAAAACTGTAATAACAGCTAGTAATATCTTTTTCATTCTGTCTCTCCTATTGTATGTGCACCTAATACAAATATATATACTATATATTATACCAAATCTACAATTTTATGTCAAATTCTTATTGTTGTTTGCATTTAATATTTTTAAAAAAAGAGCTATATTTAATTATATAACTCTTTTAAAATTATTTAAGTTAACCTTTGTTGACATGTTCAATTTTTATATTAGAATCTATATTTCTAAATGCTTTTTCTACAGAAGAATAGAATTCTTTCATTGCTTCAATTCCCGCTTTTCTTGTAACTCCATCTTTTTCTCTCCATCTATTAATTCCTATTATTGCTTTTACATTTCCATTTTCTTCTTTAAGAGAAATTGAGCTTGTAAATTCATCTCCTTCTCCTCCTGTATATATACTGCTAGTATGAAGATATTCAATATAATTATCCGTTTTTTTAGTGCATTTGTATACTCCACCTTTAAATGCACCTTTTACAGAATCATCAATTTTGATTTCTTTATCTAAACTTTCAAATATTTTTTCTTTACTTGCTGTTGTCGTAATTATCATATATTGATGAGTTAATTTTTGCTGTTCTTCATATTGTCCTTTAAAGAAAACATTTCTTTTAAGTTTTTCTTTTGCCCAATAATATATCCAAAAGAATATGCATAGGCCTATAAATCCACCTATTCCTATAAGCGCGGCAGAATCCATAAATATTCATCTCCTATATTTTATATTTTAAATATGTTTATTTATTATCATTATTGTTTTCTTTATTTTCTTTTTTGTTTTGAATACTTTTTTGAATTGCAGCTGCTCCAGCATCAATTCCACGACTTATTAATTTTTCAATCCAACTAATTGCAATCCATCCAACAACTGAAACTCCAATTGCAGCTAATGCTGTTAAAACAATATTTTCTGTTGATACATAAACTAGTAATCCTACTAAAAATCCTATTATTATTGCATTTGGTGCATATGTTTTTCTTCTCATAAAAATCTCTCCTTTACTATTATTTAATATTTATATATTAATTAATTAATTTAATAACTTATTTATTTTAAATCAAGTATTTTATCATTTCGTGCATCAAATATTATATAGTTTTTATCTGTTGAATTTCCTACTCTTGTATAGAAATACAAAAAGTTATGAACTATTTCAAGTTTGGTAAAATCATTTTTTCCTACATCTGTATCTAGAGTTGCAGATTTTGGTAAGTCTTTAAAAGGTTCATAATTTTCCTTTAAATCTCTATCTATATAGCAATAACCATCATTACTTCTTATTACTACTCCTTTTGGAGTTACAAAAAGTATTCCATAATCATTTTTTACTGGTTCTGCTACCTGATTAAAATCTTTATCTAAAGTATATATGTATTTTGTATCACTTAGAATATAGAAATCTCCATTATATTCGACTATTTTATTTACTCCACCTGTAGTAATTTCCTTTGCTACATTTCCTGTGCTCATATCATATATTTTATCATCTTCAGCATATCTTGAGCCATAGCAATATCTATTATTTATTATTTTTTTTATTGATGCATATTTCGGAAGAGTATATCTAGTACTTAAATTATTTGTAAATACTTCTACTGGACGACTTAATCCAACTGCATAATAGTAAATAATACCATCATGACCATTAAAATAGTTACTAGTTCCTGAATTAAGTTCAGTAGTATCAATTACTTTTCCAGTTTTTGCATCAAATAATACTTTCTCAGAAACATTATAAAATACATCATCTGATATTAATTGGTATGTTCCCATAGCTTGTCCATCACTGTCTTTTGAATATTCCCTTATAACATTTCCTTGTAAATCTTGAATTTGATAAACAAATTTTTCACCTTCAAAATTTTCTTGTCTTTCATGAACACATAAATATCCACTCTTACTTACTGGTCCATATATTGTATATGGTTTTGCATCTTTTACTAAATTTCCTTTTAAATCATATACTTTACTTTTTCCTTCATATGATTTCATTCCATATGATGCTCTTAGCGGAGAAATTGTTAAATATCCATTTGATAAAGTACCATTTGGGATTTTTGTTGTATAATTTCCAGCAGTTCCTATAACATCATTTTTGTATACTTCTCCATTATTATTCACAAATAAAAGTTTTCCTAATTTCTTAACCCAAAATACCCCATCATTATTGTATATTGGCTCGATTATTTTGTTATTAATTATTTGTGATATATCAACTTTATTTTTTTCATTCTCATTATTTTCAATATTCTGAGTTCTTTCAGTTGCTGTTTCATTTGATGAACCTTCTGGTACAATTACCTCATTTGAAGTATTTTCTACATTTGAAATATTTTCAGAATTTTCAGTAGATGCAACAACATTTTCAGTATCTTTTTTATCTTTACCTATATTCCCAACTAAAGTAGCAGAAATTGCAAGTATAACAAATACTGCAATAATAATTAGAACAATTTTAAGATTTTTATTCAATTTTATTCCTCCTTTTATATGATATTTATTTCAAATAATACTTTTTATAATTATTTTTATTTTCGAAAAATACAAATGCCACTATAATCAATGTTATTTCTATAAGTAAACCAATACCAACTTCATTAAATTTTGTTTTATTTCCTTTTACTATAAATTACTTTAAATACTTTGTGATAATTTTTATTATATTTTGAGATGATGTTGTTTTATTCTCTCCTGTATAGTCCCCTTCTTCTTTTAATGATATTTTTTTATTATCTTTCCATATTGAAATTCTTTTTAAGCCAGCATCATTTGCAGTATTAGTACTTTCTATGCTGTCTTCTAAATTTAAAATACTATTTTCTATATCTTCTAAATCAGAAATAATTACCTTGTTATTAACTAGCTCACCATTTTCTAATATCCATCTAGATTGATCTTCAAAAGTGTATACATTATAGCTTGTTTCATCTCCAGAATAATCCCATTTGTATATAGTTCCATCATTAAATATAGCCATACCACTATATTTAAATTTCCATGCATAATTTATGTAAGATTTTTCTACCAAAATCCTTTTTTCATTATAACTTAATTCAGTTCGATATTTATTATTTTCAGTATTAATATTCGTATTATTCTTTTTTAAAAATATTAATACTACTAATATACTTATTACTAAGATAATACTAATATATAAAACTATATTTTTTTTTTTATTTTTCATTTTTTCTCCTATCTATTTTTATTAATATATGTTTATTATACTATTTTTCCAATTAAAGATGCTATTGTAACAACTATACCTAATACTATAAAAATTATTCCGCCAATTAAACCACCTTTATCTCCTTTTATAGAGATTTCTTCAGGATTATCTGAATTATATTGTATAGTAACAGTGTCTCCTATATTATATTCAGTTGAATTTGTAGTTCTTGCATTAGGTAGTTGTTTTTGGTATGTATTATTATCTACTGTATATTCAACAACAGGAGTATACCATCTTGTATCAAATCCATCTGTGTCTGTTTCTACTTCACTATCTATTCTTATTACTTTAGCATTAGTCTCTGATGTTTGTGTCTTTTGTGCATTAAAATGTGATACTAATATAACAATTCCTATAACTATACATGCTACTCCAATTACAATTCCTATTATTTTTTTCATATATACCACCTCCTATCTATTTTTCTTTTCCCATATTTTTCTTACATAACTTAATGACAAAGTTGATAATGTAAAACCTATGACAGGAACTAAAGAACTTAAAAATATGTTATCATATTTTTTTATTACGAAAGAATATATAACAACAACAATATATGTTAATAAACAAATTACTATTTTTCTTGTTAAACTTGTTTCCCATTTTTTATCTAGTTCTACTCTTTTATTTCTTTGTTTTATACTTTCAATTTCTTTTTTTATTTCATCTAAATCCATATTTTAATCTCCTTTACTTATTTTTTTATCATTTTTCTATATTTTAAGTTTTAAAGAAAAATAAAATTTTCAAACAAATTATATCAAAAAACATCAATTTTGTGAATATTTTTTATAATATTTATATTATTAAATATTTCTTTTTAACATATACTGTATTTACTTTAAGCCTATTCTATGATAAACTGTTAATCATATTCTATAATGACTCGGAAAATAATAATTCTTAATAGTTATATAAGGAGGATATAATGAAAAATTTAGCTATTGTTTGTGATATACCAAATTGGTCTTTTGATATAGGAGCAAAATTAATAAAAAAAGAATTAAAAGATATTGCAAATGTTGATATCTTTTATATACATGTAGAGCCTCATAAAGATGATTTATTTTATTTACTTGAGCAAGTTAAAGATTATGACTATATCCATTTTCTTTGGAGAAAACATTTAGCTTTATTTGAATCTCAAGAATTCAAATTTCAAGTTAAACAAGCAGGATATAACTATGAAAATTATATTAATTACGTAATTCCTAAAATTTCGACTGCTGTAGCTGACCATATGTTTTTAAAACCTGATGAATTAACAATATATAGAAATGTATTTAATAAATTTTCTAATAAATATTATGTAATTTCTAATAGACTATATGATATATATTCAAATATCCCTGAATTAAAGAAACCTGAAACAGTAATATTAGATACTTATAATAAAGAAATATTTTTCCCAAAGAATTTAGAAAGATTTGAAAATAATGAAAATAAGCCTTTAATTGTAGGTTGGGTTGGTAATTCTGCATGGAACAGCAGAGATGGTAATAATATTGATTATAAAGGTTTGCATACAATATTAGATCCTGTATTAGATGAATTAATTTCTAAAGGATACAATATTCAAAGACAATATGCTGATAGTCAAATAAGACTTATACCAAATAATGAAATACCTGATTATTTTAAAAATATTGATGTTTATATTACTTGCTCATATCAAGAAGGAACGCCAAGACCTGTTTTAGAAGCAATGTCTTGTGGAGTTCCTATAATCGCAACTGATGTTGGCGTGGTACCAGATGTATTAGGAAAAATGCAAAAAGAATTCATTATTGGTGATAGAGCAAAAATAAATGATGATAAAGTTAAAGAAAATTTAAAAAACTCTCTAGTTAAGCTATATAATGATAGAAGCTTATTAAAAAAATTATCTGATGAAAATATCCTTAATTCAAAAAAACTTGATAGTAGTAATTATAGAGAAACATATATTGACTTTTTTCTAAATTAAAAAAACAAGGAAATCTGAATCCAAAAAAAATATTAAGATTCTGATTTCCTTATTTCTTTATAAATTTCATATTAATACTTATAATCTAACATAGCAATTTCATTATACATTTCCCTATCTGGCTTTGACATTTTTTCTCTTTCCTGCCTTGTCATATATGTTCTACATTCTTGAATTATTTTACAATATTCTAATGCATATTCAAAATTGCGATCTATAATTTTGTCAATTACTTTTTTTGTACACTCTTGACATGGATAAACTTTTAATTCATGAGATAATTTATAAAACCACATCATATCCTCTAAAATTTTAATTTGTTCATCTTTTGTTAATATTTGTGAGTCTATGAAATTATTTATCATATAATTCATGCTTTTTGCATAAAAATATCTATAATATTTAAGTCTATTATTATCTCTAAAATTTTCATAAATAATTTTATATGCTTTATTTATACCATCAAAATATTTGGCAGAACAATTTGAACTTATAGATCCTGAATTTCTTATTCTATAATTATACACAAGCTTTGGTGTATACCAAACATTTTCTGATTTAATAAAACAATATGTAGTAAAAATTGCATCCTCTGCAGGTAATCCTTTCTCAAATCTTAATTTTAGTTTTTCAATAAAACTTCTATTAAAAATTTTATTCCATACTCCTGAATTCATTACAAAAAAAGAATTAAATGAATCTTCAATTAGTAATTTAAACTCACCAAATTTTTCATAAGAAAATACAGGATTGTCCCATTTTACTCCATCTTCAGTTGTATTAGTATAGTTCCCTATTACAAAATCAGCATTTTTATCAACAATTTCATTGTATAATTTTTCAACTGCGTCTGTTTCAAAAAAATCGTCTGAATCTAGGAACATTACATAGTCACCTATTGCATTATCCAATCCAACATTTCTTGCTATAGATAATCCACCATTTGTTGTATGAAAAACTATAACTCTTTCATCTTTCTTTTGAAATTCATCACAAATTTTTCCAGAGTCGTCAGTTGATCCATCATCTATTAATAAAATTTCTATATTTTTATATGTTTGATTTATTGCAGATTCTACTGCAATTTTCAAATATTTTTCTACATTATATACAGGTACAATTATACTAACTTTTTTATCCATAAATCCTCCTCTCTATTTGTCTAGTTATATTATCTAAAAATCCATTTTCTTCAAAAATAAATATAATATTATTATATAATAAAACAAAAAAATAATCAATATTTTATATATATAGCGTACTAGGTCTATTGTATATTTATTTTTTACAGTTTGGTAGAACATTTATATTCTTTTAATCCCAATCTCATATATAATCACTCCATAACTATTTTATCATATTATAAATTTGACAAAGACCTTATTACATTTCCAGAAAAATAACACTATATATTTTAACTTAGTATTTTTAATGGTTGAAAAAAATATTCATATATAGAAAAAAAAGCCCTAAAAATTGGACTTTTTATTTCTTTCATGTAAATTTTTATATTTCTTAATATTTCTATATTTTTCAATTTTGAAATTTTTACTCCACTTTGATTTATTTCATAATATTTTTTTAATTTTCTTACTTTACTTGCCTATTTTCCAAAAAGATTTATTTGTTATCTATATATAAAAATTAGTTTTCGAAATATTCTAATGATTTTTTATCAATTCTATCAATCTTTTCGATTTTAGACCCCCATGATTTAATAGATGGAATATCAATAAATACCGAATTTTCCGTCTGATGGTTCTTAGAATAATAATTAAAATCATCATTTATAATTGTATTTCCCTTTTCATATCGATTATTTTTTCTATTATATATATTAACTTTCTCTTTTTCACTTTTAATTGTATTATTTAAAGAATAATCCCAAATAATTTTTTCTTCATTATAACCAGATATTTGATTATATTCTATATAATAATCCCAGTATTTTCCCTTTACAGCATATAAATCTCCATTAGCATAATAAATAATCCATGGATAATCAATTATCGTATATACATATAAAGGATATTTATCATTTTTATTCTTTTCAAAAGAAAGCGCTATAGCCTTGTCACTTTTATTATTTACACCATAAAGTCTATAATTTGTATTATTTGTTTTAAGATCTCTCTGTATTAATTCATTTTCAAAAACACCTACTGTTGGAATATCATCACTTACTTTCTCCGTAGAAAACAAATACGTAAGTATAAAAAATAAAAATATAAGTATTGCCACAATAAGTAAAGATATTATTACCTTCTTTTTAAAAATATATTTTCTATTATCAATTATTAGTAATAAAAGTGATTCTATAATTAATGAAAAATATCCAATATTATAAATAAACCCATAAATTAATGCTTGACCAATAGAATCTATTCCTGTACTTTCCATATTGTTCATTAAATATATTCCATAAAGTCCTAATGCAATACTTATAAAACACAAGAATACTATTACTTTTTTGAATCTATAATTTTCTTTTGTAGTTTTAATATATATTATTAATAAAAAAATTGAAATAAAAAATCCTAATAGACCTAAAAAATAAGTAAATGCGATTACCATTATTAATGATATTATATCAACTCTTATTTTTTTTATTATTTCTTTCATATTATCATCTCCTATTTTATTACAGCTATTATATAACAAAGCTTTTTAAGTTTTGCATTGGTATCTAATATGTATCTAAAAAACCTAAAAAATGTAATTTATTATTTTAATAATTTTTCTAAGGCATTAGCATTTAATATTGTGTTAGAAATAAACTCTCCTTTATAAAAGTTAGCCCAGTTATTAAATATACAAGGTGCATTTTTAGCTTTTTCTAATGTATCTATTTTAATAAAGTTTAATTTAATATTTTTTTCCTTTGCATAATCTGATAATTCTTTTACTTCATATTCTACATAAGGACATTCATTACT
>AUXO018530215.1_pt1 | contig 10789 bp, 8 predicted proteins | sample 768731 | NCBI WGS metagenome assembly AUXO01 (sample SAMN02715735, study PRJNA202380) | gut metagenome | biome: sheep rumen | host: Ovis aries | place: New Zealand: Palmerston North
GCTAAAGAAGAAATGGGATTTGTCGCAAGCCGTGGAATAGATGAAATGATGGAAGATCATTGGAGATTCCAAAAGAATTTATATATTAAAAAATAATAGGTGCGATATGGATTTATCTAAAGTAGCTAAGCTTTTTGGTATAAATAATAAAATAGTTGAAGAAGAACACATCACTATCGGTCATATAAATGTAACATATAGAGTTAAATTTGATGATGATAAAGAATACATTATGCAGAGAATCAATAAATATGTATTTAAAGATCCTGTCTCTTTAATGAACAATATTATTCTCACCACAACACATATTAGAAATGAACTAACTAGAAAGAATATGCCTGTTGATAGATATGTATTATCTTTTATTAAGGCTTTAGATGGTAACTACTATGTTATAGATAGTGAAAATGAATATTGGAGAATGTATCACTACATAACTCATTCTTTAACATACAATGTGATGGATAATATGGATATTATTGAGAATTGTGGATATGCGTTCGGTAATTTCCAATGCCAATTATCTAATTTCAATGCTTCATTATTAAGTGAAACTATACCAAATTTCCATAATACTATCAGTAGATTTGAGAATCTAAAAAAAGCTAAAGAAAAAGATGAATTCAATAGGTTTGAATCTGTAAAAGATTTATATGATGAATATCTTAAATTAGAAGAAATAAGCACTAGAATGACTAGAATGCTTAATAATAATGAGTTGCCTCTAAGGGTTACTCATAATGATACAAAATGTAATAATGTCCTATTTGACTTAACAACTAATGAACCATTATCAGTAATAGATTTAGATACTGTAATGCCTGGACTTGCTGGGTTCGATTTTGGGGATTCAATAAGAACTGGCGCAGCTAATAATAGAGAAGATGAAAGCGATCCAACTAAAATATATCTTTGTCTAGATAAATTTAGAGCTTTCGCTAAAGGATTCTTAAAAACTACTAAAGATTCATTAACTAAAAATGAGATTGATACTTTAGCTTTAGGCGCAATCACTATGACATTAGAATGTGGTTCTAGATTTTTAACTGACTATTTAGAAGGGGATGTATATTTCCACGAAAAATATAAAGGTCAAAATCTAATTAGAGCTAAGTCTCAACTTATTCTTGGAAAAGATATGATCAATAAATTAGATCAAATGAACGCAATAATTCAAGAATTATTATGATACATTAACTATAAATTCATATTTTTGTTAAAGTTCAATTAATAATAATTGAATTTTTTACCATTTTTATAGTCTAAATGTAAAAGTCATGATAAAATCGAAATGCAGGAGAAATACTAAATATGGAAAAGTCTAAAGTCTATTTTACTAAAAACATATCAGGGGAAAGCTTGGTTAAATTATTTGAATTATTAAATGTTAATCTAGGCGAAAAAGTCGCAATAAAAGTTCATTCTGGCGAAATGGGAAATCAGAATTTTTTAAGACCAGAATTTTATAGAAAAATAGTAAGATATTTTGATGGAAGAATAGTTGAATGTAACACCGCATATGATGGCGCAAGAAATACAACAAAAAAACATAAAGCGCTATTTAAAGAACACGGATGGAATAAATATTTTTCTGTTGATTTATTAGATGAAGATGGATATTTAGAAATTCCAATTGAAAACGGAAAAGTATTAAAGAAAAACTATATAGGTAAAAATTTAAGAAACTATGATGGGTTACTTGTTATATCCCATTTTAAAGGACATCCAATGGGCGGATATGGAGGAGCTTTAAAACAACTATCAATCGGTTGTGCTTCAAGCGAAGGTAAAGCGTATATCCATTCCGCAGGTAGAACACTTGATCAGTATAATCTTTGGAATGATTTACCTCCACAAGATACATTCTTAGAAGCGATGGCTGATGCTGCATCTAGTGTCGCTAAGTATTTTAATGGAAGAAGCGCATATATCAATGTAATGGTCAATATGTCAGTTGATTGTGATTGTTGTGACGTCGCAGAAGATCCTTGTCTAGAGGATATGGGTATACTCGCATCATTAGATCCTATCGCAATAGATCAAGCATGTTTAGATTTAGTTTATAATTCTAACGATAAAGGTAAGGACCATTTTATTAAGAGAGTTGAATCTAGACATGGTATTCATACTATTGAAGCCGCATCGCTTTTAGGTTTTGGACAAAGAGAATATGAATTAATTGAAATAGAAGGCTAAGTATGCCTTCTTTTGTTTATAAAAAATGGAGGTTTAGATGAATTACATATTATATTTTGATTATGCAGCATTGGCGATTAATATATTTGTTTTTACTGTAATACTCATAAGAAAAATGTATATAGGAAGAACAGGAAGGCTTTTGTTCTGGTTTGTTTTAGTTTCTTTTTTGTGCACAATATTTGATATACTAGGAAGCCTTACTGAAGTCGGAAGAATTACTTTATATATAAATAACACTTTCTATTTCCTTTTTAGAATAACATCTGGATTCATGTGCGGGTTATTTATGATATTTATGACAGAAAATACTCAACAAATAAGCAAAAACAAAACTTTTGAGATGTTGTTTTATATTCCATATACAATATCTGTTATCTTAGTCTTAACTAATCCTTTAACTGGTTTTGTGTTTAAAATAGATGAAAATGGAATATATACAAGAGGATTCTTAATGAGCGTCCTATTCGTAATAGGGTGGGGATATCTATTCCTAAGTGTCTCTTATGTCATAAGATATAGAAAAATATTTACAAGAAAAAATAAATTTGCGCTTCTTATGATCCCAGTTATCACTATAGTTCCAAGTATCTTCCAACTTGCGGTAAAACCTAACCTTCTTGTGGAAATGTTTTCAACATCGATCAATTTATTAACTTCAATGTTGTTGTGTTTTAATAAGAATGGTCAACATAGCGAAACAGGTATAAACAACTTCCAATCATTTGAAAACAATCTAAAACTCGCATTATTTTCAAAAGAAAAACATGTACACGTACTATTTAAAATAGAAGGATATGATGCAATTAAATCTATCATCAGCTTTAAAGAAATGTATGATATATGTGACGAAGTATCTGAAAAAATCGTAAATAATAGTAGAAAGATTTTGACATTCTCAAATCCATATTATCTAGGAAAAGGATTATATGTAGTCTCATTTATTGAAAATAGTAAGAATAAAGTAGATGTCTTAATAAATGAAATTAATAAGATATTTATGGATATTACATTCAAGGCTATTGAATCATCAATCAGTTTCAAAAACATCATAGTAAGAACTCCAGATGATATAGATTCTGTTGAAAGATTCATAAACCTAATCGAATTTGTGAACAACAATGAAGATAAGTTGAGTTCATATCACGATTATAGAGATTTATATGTTAATGATGATTTCATTATTGAATCAGAAATCCACGATATTATTACAGACGCTTTAGCGAATGATAAGTTTGAAGTTTTCTATCAACCTATATATTCTATTCAAAGAGATAAAATAGAATCAGTAGAAGCTCTTTTAAGATTAAAGACCGATAAATATGGATACATCAATCCACAGTTAATCGTAAGCGCCGCAGAAAACAACGGCACCATCAATGAAATAGGATTAATAGTTCTTGAAAAAGCTTGTGCGTTTATGGAATCAAAAGAATTTTCAGATAATGGCTTATCATATATGGAAGTGAACCTTTCTTTTAATCAATTACTTAATCCTTTCCTTCCAAAATCAATTATTGAAATAACTACTAAACATCATATATCTCCTAAACAAATCATCTTTGAAATCACTGAATCAAGAAATGCATTCAATTTATCTATAATCACTAAAAATATAAGTGAGCTTGTTAATATGGGGTTTGTATTATCTTTAGATGATTATGGAACAGGATATTCAAATATTAAACGAATGATGGATATTCCATTCTCAATAATTAAAATTGATAAATCCTTCGTTGATTCTATCGGAGATGAAAAGATGGAAAAGATTGTGTTTGATACGATAAAACTATTTAAATCTATCGGTTATGAAATAGTCGTTGAAGGTGTAGAAACAGAAAAAGAATATAACATATTCAAAGAATTAAATTGTGAATATATACAAGGATTTTATTTTTCTAGACCTATTAGCGATAAAGATTTAGTTGAATTTATTAAGACTAGAAATGCATAAGTTTGATATTTTTATTGTTTTGTAATATTATGTATATACTAGGAGGATCTTACTATGGATAAAAGAACAGTAGTAGCGATATGTTATGATTTTGATAAAACTTTAGCTGTTAACGATATGCAGTCTTTTGCGTTTATCCCAAACTTAAACATGGGAGAAGCGGAGTTTTGGAAGGAGTGCGAACAATTTAGCAAGACCCATGGAACGGATTCTACATTAAGCTATTTGAAGGTTATGATTGATGAAGCGAAAGCTCATGGAATCAAGTTAACTAAAGAATATCTAAACCATTGTGGGAAAGGTATGAAATTCTTTGAAGGAGTTACCACTTGGTTTAAGAGAGTAAATGAATTCGCAAGCGACCACAATATCAACTTAGAACACTATATTATTTCTAGTGGCAATAAAGAAATATTAGAAGGGTCTCCTATATACGATGAATTTAAACAGGTATATGGATGTGAATTCTTATATGATGATGAAGGTGTAGCGTATTGGCCTAAAACAATAGTTAACTATACTTTAAAGACACAATATCTATTTAGAATCTGTAAGGGAACAACTGATTTAACTAATGATGAACAAGTTAACCAGAGAATAGAAAAGAAACATGTTGAATTTAGAAATATGATATATATTGGTGATGGAATCACCGATATTCCTTGTATGACATTAGTTAAAGAAAAAGGCGGAACCGCAATTAGCGTATATCCAAAAGGAAAAAAGGATAAAGCACTACAATTATTGCAGGATAACAGAGTTAATTATGCGGTAAAAAGCGATTTTAAATCAGGCTCTGAACTTGAGAATCTTATTAAAATTATTTTAGAGTCTATTGAACTTCAAGAAAAGTTAAGAGATATGCAGGAATAAGTGATAGAATATATTGGGCCGGGATCGTATAACTGGTTAGTACAGGTGTCTCGTAAACACCAAATATGGGTTCAAGTCCCGTTTCTGGCACACTTATTAAAACTGAAAAATATTTAAAAGGACTGTTTGAAATTACGACAAACAGTCCTTTTATCTAGCATATTAATTCAGTAAGATTTTACTTTACAATAACAAATTATTGTTGTAATATAATGGTGGATGGGGCGACTTGGAAGTGTCTAACTATCTTTTTTTATTGCTTTTAAGAATAATAGAGATAGCGTTTGATATTATAGATAATACTAGATTTAATATAACTAGATATTTATATATCATAAGCAACCCCCTTATATGACTATCTAATGATAATTCAATAAGATATTTATATATTTAGGTCGCCCCTCCTATTAGTGAAAAATCAAAAGATAATCACTAATTTTGCAGATTGTAAACAATCTACATTTATATGATAGTTCTATTCATGTGAGTATTCAAGTATTTTTTATAGATACATTATCTTTATTTTTGACATCATTATTTTTATATGTTATACTTATTCCCTTATTTAAGGGAAGAGGTATTTTTTATGTTTAAAAAGATATTAAAAGAAATTAATAAATACAACAAAATTATTATATTAAGACATAAGAATCCTGACTATGATGCATATGGATCACAACTAGGACTATATTACGCATTAAAGAATGCTTTTCCTAAAAAAGAAATATATGTTTCAGGTGATGAAAATTCTAATAATCTATTTGAAAAGAAGATGGACGTGTTAAGTTCTACAGATTATTTACACTCATTAGTAATAGTTGTTGATACATCTTGTAAAGCACTGATGTATGATGAGAATTATTTACTTGCGGATATGGTATGCGTTTTAGATCACCATGAAAATGATCCTGATGTTGGAGATTTAGTTGTGATTAAGAGCGAATATTCTAGTGCTGCAGAACTAGTTACTGAATTCTTATACGAAAATAAAATAAAGATTACTAAAGAATCTGCGGATTGTCTATATCTTGGAATAGTTGGTGATTCTAATAGATTTTTATATAAAGGAACTACATCAAATACATTTAAAATGTGCGAATTGTTGATAGATGCGGGAGCTGATATCATAAATATCTATAAAATTATGCAGAAAGATGAAAAGAAGGAAGAAAAGTATTTTAGAGGATATATTTTATCTTCATTTAAAGTGAATGGAAGGGTAGCGTATAACTATGTTACAAAAGAAACTAGAGATAAATACCATGTATCATATAGCTTTTCATCAAGAGGATGCGTTGGATTATTATCAAATATAGAAGGAGTTGATGCGTTTATTAACTTTACTGTTGCTGATGATAATGAAACAGTGTATGTTGAATTTAGAAGTAAAGAAATTCCTATATTAAATGTTGCGAAAAAATATGATGGTGGTGGACATCAGTTAGCGTGTGGATGTAGAATAAAAGTTGGAGATGATTATTTAAAAATCATCAAAGATGTAAATGAGGAGCTAGATAGATATGAACATTTATAAACAAATTTATAATGAAATAAAAAAGAATGACAAAATTTTAATTACCACTCATATTAGAGCGGATGGAGATTGTGTAGGAAGCGCAATTGGATTAAGAGAGATAATTAAATCAACTTTTCCAAATAAAAGTGTTAAAGCTCTTCATGAAAACGTATCTTACCTAGATTTTTTAGGAAAAAGCGATACTGCAGAAGATAGCGAGTTTTTAGATTCTTTAGTTATCTCTGTAGATAATGCGTCTAAAAGCAGAGCTAATGATACTAGATTAAATAACGCAACAAGAATTATAAAAATTGATCATCATCCAAATTTAGAACCTTTTGGATATATAAATTTTGTTGAAGAAGAAAAATGCGCTTGTGCAGAAATGATTTTTGATTTTTTCTTAAACTTCCCTAAAGCAACAATATCGAAACTTGGAATTGAAGCCTTATTTACTGGTATAGTAACCGATTCTGGAAGATTTAAATATTCTGGAGTTACTGGTGATACTATGAAAAAGGTTGGGATGATGTATGATTGTGGGCTCGATGCGCAAACAATATTAAATAAATTAGATGAATCATCTTTTGAAGAAGTAAGATTTAAAGGATATGTTGAACAAAACATTAAATCTACACCTAATGGAGTTCTTTATATAAAGATAACTCCTGAAGTAAGAGAAGAATACGATGTAGAATATGATGAAGCATCTAATATGGTTAATTGTCTAGGCAACATCAAAGATCATCCGATTTGGATTTTAATTAATGAATACAAAAAAGATGAAATTAGATGTAGAGTTAGATCTATAGGTATCGCAATTAATGAAATAGCTAATAAATTTGGGGGCGGTGGTCACGCAAACGCTAGTGGAATCGTTGTAAAAGACTATGATACGGTAGACCAAATTTTAGCTGCTTATGACGAATTATTAAAAAAATAAAAAAATTTTTTCTAATTTTTGGCACTTCTTGAGTATGTATTATGTGAGGGGTGAAAAAATGAAAAGAAAATTTTTATTGGCATTAGCCACAATCGCATTAACATTCTCTTTTATTTTCGTTCAAAATTTTAGAGAAACTAAAGCAGACACTGTCATCCAACTATCTTACGCTGGTGGAATGAACTTACTAGATCCTACTAACTTGGTTGGAGACCAGACTCGCTATTCAACACCAAACAATATTTATCTCCCTGATACGACAAAGCCTCTTTATTTCCAGGTATACTTTAACTGGGCAAGACCAATTGAACCAGATGTTGTAGCTGTGGAGTTTTTTGATATCGATATGGTTTCTATAGGAGTAAGTTTTGGAAATGATGGTGAACTTCAAAATGATAGCTCAGGCACTATTTGCGGAACTATCATGGTAGATGATATTCCATCTAACGCTTTTTCGTTTAAGGTTTTATATATCGCTGACTTTGAAGATGACTTCTTAGAAAATGAAGGAAGAATTATGATTTTCTCAGGGGATGATATAGCTGATGAATTTGAAGAGTTCTATCCTCATACTGGAGTATTTGATTTATCTAAGAATGAATGTCCTATAATTGAAGTCTCATATGACGCTCCATTAACGAAAGAGGAAATCGTTGAGATGGTATATTGTTCAGATGGTTATCTTGGAGACTTAAAGAGAAGCCTAGTTGTAGAAGCTGGTACATATCTAACAAATAAGAATATAACTGGTAAATATAGAGTTGAATGTTCTGTTTCTGATGGACAAAATACTACAACAGGTCATTTCTTTATTAAAGTTGTTGATAGGGATTTTCCAACAATAACAGGTCCTGATAAACTCTATTTTTCGATTGGTGAAACAGTAACCGACCAGATGATAAAGAATCAATATGAGACATATGATGGATATGATACGATGCAGCCACAGGCAATAACTATAGTAGGAAGCTATCCATCAAGTGTAACTCAGCCTACTGTAACTCCTTTAACATTAAGATTAGAGGATTCATCAGGAAATAGGACAGATAAGGATATCACCATCTATTATAGAGATACGGACGCTCCTACAATAACTGCGCCAGAAACTGTAACTATGAGCTATCAACTAAGAACTAAGATTAGTGATATTATAAAGAACCACGTGTCTGTTCAAGATACTATAGACCAAGCTCCAGTACTAACTGTAACTCAAGACGAATATACAGGTAATGAAAGAAGAATTGGTACATATAATGTCACTGTTGAAGCGACTGATTCAGCGCACAATACTGTTTCAAAATCATTTACGATTACTGTAACGGATGATATTGCGCCAGTAATATATTTAAATTCATATGTTATTGATGTGACTTCATCAGTGAATTTATCTAAGATTGACTTTGAAAATATCGCATATGAAGTCATAGTTTTAGGAAAGAGTAAAAAATATACTTCAAAGGTTCTATTAGATACTTATACAGGTCATGAAAATGAACCTGGAACATACACCTATAAGATGTTATTTACATCTGAAGATGGTGAAGAGATAGAAAAAGAATTTATAGTTAATGTCGGTGATAATCTCTATATTATCGATACTCAAGCTGTTAAGCAGATGAGCTATAAAAACATAGCGCTAATCATTGTTCTATCAACTTCTATTGTTTTAGGATTGTCTTTAGTATTCTTAGGAATGAGAAGTAAAAAATTAACGAAGCTCATAAGTAAATAACAAAAGTCAGGCTTAGCCTGACCTTTGTTTTTTCGTGTTATAAAAAGTTTTGCATATAGTTATATCTTATGATATAATTTTCTTGACGAATTTTTTAAAAATACAATCTAAACAGAGGTAAAAAATGAATTATTTAAAGGATCATGTTAAAAACATCGCTATTGTCGGTGGTATGGGCACAGGTAAAACTACGCTCGCAGAATCTATCGCCTTCGTAGCAGGAGCAATTCCAAAAAAGGGTGATGTCGATAAAGGAACAACTATATCAGACTACACTCAAGAAGAACAAAATCATAAATACAGTATTTCTTCTTCTTTAATCCCAGTTGAATACAAGGGATATAAGATGAACTTCATCGACCTTCCTGGTATGAATGAATTTGTTCAAGATATTTATGGTGAACTTCCAATTTGTTCAGCTGCAATTCTTGTTGTGGACGCAACTAGAGGTGTTGATATCCAAACAAAGAGTTACTATAGAATGTTAAAAGAAAAGAATGTTCCAACTGTAATTTTAGTATCTAAAGTTGATAAAGAAAACGTTGATTACGATCAATTAATCAATGCTTTAGAAGAAAAGTTTGGACAATCTATCGTTCCATTTATGTATCCAGAAGGTGGAAAAAACAACTTCAAAGGTTTCGCTTACGCTTTAAACAAGAAATCATATGTTGGTGGAAAAGAAGGAGAAGTATCTGCTGAACTCGCTGATACTATCAATGCTGCATACGATAAAATCGTTGAAGAAGCTGCAGCAAGCGATGATGCTTTAATGGAAAAATTCTTCGGTGGAGAAGAATTAACAGTTGATGAAATTGGTGCTGGTTTAAAAGCTGGTTTATTATCTGACTCACTCGTTCCAGTATTATTAGCTGATTCTTTACATGATACAGGTGTTAAACAATTATTAGAATTAGCAGTTGCTTTAGTTCCATCTATGGCTGAAACTAAACCTCTACCTTCTAATAAAGCTGATTTAACATATGATGAAACAAAACCATTTGCTGGTTATGTATTCAAAACAACTGTTGACTCTTTCGTTGGAACTATTTCATTCGTATTAGTAGTTAATGGTTCTATGAAAGTTGGTCAAGAAATCGTTGTTGATGGAAAGACTGAAAAAGTTAACCAATCATTTATTATGTGTGGTAAAACTCAACTTCCATACGATACTATCAATGCTGGTGATATAGTATGTATTTCTAAATTAGCTTCATTATATACTGGAGCTTCATTAAATGAAAAAGGTGGATCTATTGTATTTGAAAAACAAAAAGCACCTAGTCCTACATACTATAGAGCAATCTTACCAAAGAATAAATCAGATGAAGATAAATTATCTGGTGCTCTACAAAAATTATCTCAAGAAGATCAAACTTTCGAAGTAGTAAGAAATAAAGAAACTAGACAACAATTAATCGGTGGTCAAGGTTCTGTTCATATCGACATACTGCTTGAAAAGATGAAAAATGCATATAAGGTTGATGTAACAACTGAAAAACAACAAATAGTATACCGTGAAGCAATCAAATCACCTGGAGAAGCTGAAGGACGTTATGTTAAACAGTCAGGTGG
>AUXO012486202.1_pt1 | contig 10788 bp, 10 predicted proteins | sample 768731 | NCBI WGS metagenome assembly AUXO01 (sample SAMN02715735, study PRJNA202380) | gut metagenome | biome: sheep rumen | host: Ovis aries | place: New Zealand: Palmerston North
ACAAGCGCTTTGCAGCTCTTGCAAAAGCAATCATGACGCTTGTGGTAAATTCAGGGTTGGAATCAAGCTTCAAAGAAAATTCAATCACATGATTGTTTTCGTGATTGATTCCGGTTGATCCGCTTCTGAAGACGAAACCGCCATGTGCCATACCGGAATGATTCTGTGCAAATTCCTCTGCACTGATGAAATGTACTGTTGTATCATATTCATCAAAATAATTCGGCATGGTGACAATCTCTTCTTCAACCTTCTTCGGATCCGCACCTTCTTTCAATACGACAAAACATTCACGCGTATGCTTCTGGCGGGTCGTCAATTCCGGATTTTCTCCGTTGCGTACAGAAGCGAGTGCCTCCTCAACAGGAATGGTATACTGCTTTGCATTTGCGACGCCTTCAATGCGGCGGATCGCATCGGAATGTCCCTGGCTGACACCTTTTCCCCAGAAGGTATAATCCTTGCCGTTTGGCAGAATGGCATTTGTGTATGCACGGATCAATGAAAACATGCCCGGATCCCAGCCAACGGAGATGATTGCTGTCTTGCTTGCGGATAGTGCACTGTCATTTACATTGGCAAAATGCTGCGGTATTTTGGCATGTGTATCGAAACTGTCGATGACATTGAAATACTTTGCATATTCCGGTGTCTGTACCGGAAGATCTGTTGCACTGCCGCCGCAGATAATCAATACATCGATTTTATCCTGCCAATCCAATAATTCGGAAGATGAACAGACAGGTACGTTTTCTGTCTGAATGATGACCGTCGATGGATCACGTCTTGTAAAAACACCTACAAGCTCCATATCGGATGTTTCACGAATAGCCAGCTCTATTCCTTTGCCAAGATTTCCATATCCCAGGATCCCAATTCTTGTCTTCATATTTTTTCCTTCTTTCTAACGAAACAGTAAATCTTTCATATTGTACATGCCGGCTTTTTGATCAACGATAAACGCTGCTGCACGCAAGGCGCCGTCAACGAAGATCTGTCTGTCATCCGCATGATGTGTGATGGTAATACTTTCATGATTTCCAAAGAAATGCACCGAATGCTCACCGGCTTCCGTTCCGCCCCTTAAAGAATGGACACCGATTTCTTTGCCTCTTGCACCAGTCATTCCTTCCCTGCCGTAAACTTCTTTAAAAGAACCGTTTTCATTCAAAATATCCAGAAGGGCTTTAGCGGTTCCGCTTGGTGCATCTGCTTTCTTGTTGTGGTGGGTTTCCACAAGCTCGATATCATATGCATCTCTTAACAGCGGTGTTGCGACTCTGATCAATTCCTGCAATACGGCTACGCCATAAGAGAAGTTAGCCGCAAAGAATACAGGATGCGTTTTGGAAAGCACATTCAGCTTTTCCTTCATGGAGTCATCCAGACCGGTTGTGCCGTATACCAGGGCACAGTTGTTTCTTGTGACATACTCACAAATCCAGGAGAGATTATCACGATGGCTGAAATCCACCACGACATCCGCCTTCCCCATTTGAGGAAGCTCATCCAGATGGAAAGCATCCATCATGCCGATAACCTCATATCCTTGTGCTTTTGCGGTTTGAGCAATCAGCGATCCCATCCTTCCTGTTCCGCCTACCAGAATTTTCATAACAAGCCTACCTTTTTCATTTCTGCATAAAGATGTTCTTTGTTTTTATCTGCCATTTCATAAAGAGGCAGGCGGTATCCGCCGACTTCTTTTCCCATTGCATTCAATGCTTCCTTTACAGGAATCGGATTGACTTCGCAGAACAATGCGTGAATGTAATCCAGATACTTCTGCTGAATGGCAAGGGATTCCGCCTGATTTCCGTTAAACCAGTTAGCAACCATATCGTGGCATTCCTTCGGATTGGTGTTGGCAAATACGCTGATGACACCGGAACCGCCAAGGGACAGAATCGGAACAACCATATCATCATTTCCGCTGTACATGACAAAGTCATCACTCAGGAAACGGGAAATGCTTACCGCATAGGAGATATTGCCGCTTGCTTCCTTGATGCCGATGATATTCGGATGCTTGGAAAGCCTTTCAACCGCGTTGACACTGAGGCTGCAGCCTGTTCTTCCCGGAACGTTATAAAGGATACAAGGTGCACTGACTTGATCTGCAACAGTTGTAAAATGACGGATCATGCCTTCTTCATTTGCCTTGTTGTAATACGGCGTGATAACCAGAAGTGCATCAGCACCAAGGTCGGCATATTTTTTGCTCTTCATCAGCATGGTATTTGTATCATTTGAACCCGAGCCGGCAATGACCGGAACACGGTGATTGACAGTCTTCAAAGTGAATTCCACAACCGCATCATCTTCTTCGTGGGTCATCGTGGTACTTTCACCGGTTGTACCAAGAACCAGAATGCCATCCGTAGAATTGGCAATATGCCATTCCAGCAGCTCGCCGAGTTTTTCAAAATTCACGCTTCCGTCTTCATGGAACGGGGTAACTAATGCAACAATTGAACCTTTAATCATTTTCATATCCTCCTATTTCTCCAGGGAAATCATGTGTTCGAATGTTTCCCTCTCTATAACTTCTCTTGTTTCCTTTTCAGACGCAAATACAACTGCCGGAAGAGGAATTTTATTGTAATGGCTGGCCATGGAATATCCATAGGCACCGGTTGTCTTCATGACAAGCAGATCTCCTTTCTGCACCTTTGGCAAAGCAATTGATTCAATCAGGATATCCCCTGATTCACAACATTTGCCGGCAATGGTATATGATGCAAAAGCTTCTTCCTTTTCTTTGCCTTCAATGAATGCATCATATTTTGCCTGGTAGAGTGCCGGACGGATGTTGTCATTCATACCGCCATCCACAAATGCATATTGTTTGTTAGGGGTCTTTTTGATGTAGCCGATCTTATAGATGGAATATCCCGCTTCAGCAACAATGCTTCTGCCCGGTTCGATCAGAATCCTCTGAATCATCGAACATGTTTTTTCCTGTTCCTCTTCACATGTCCGTATCATACTTTTGCATACATCCGCAATCGGAACCGGTTTATCCTCTTCGGTGTATTTCACACCGAAGCCGCCTCCCAGATTAAGCGTGTTGAATTGAATGTCATATTTCTCTTTCAAACTCCGGCTATAGGCAAACAGCTTTTTGATCTCTTCCAGGAAAGCCTGGATATCGAAGATTTGTGAGCCGATATGTGCATGGAGTCCGTCAAAGACGATGTTCTCTGCATTCTGCAATACCTGAATGATTTGCACCAATTCCTCTTCATTCAGAAAGGAAATACCGAATTTACTGTCAACATGTGCCGTAACAATGTATTTATGCGTATGGGCTTCAATTCCCGGATTGACACGAAGCAATACATGAATGGGATAATCTGCCTCTTTTGCATATTGAGCCAGTTCTTCGGCTTCCATCAGGTTATCCACGACTATGGTTCCGACATGCATCTGCATGGCCATCTTCAGTTCTTGTTCCGTCTTGTTGTTGCCATGAAAGAAGATTTTGGAAGAATCATATGCGGCTTTGTACGCCGTATATAATTCACCTCCGGAAACCACATCCAGATACAATCCATATTCATCGATAAGAGAGATCATCGCTTTGCAGGAAAATGCCTTGGATGCATATAACACGCCTGTCTCGAGTTTTTCCGACTTGAATGCAGAAACAAACTCATTCAGTCTCGTTCTCATTGCATCTTCATCATAGACCACCAGAGGTGTTCCGTATGTTTCTGCAAGCTTTCTGATCTCTTGTCCTCCAATGACTGCCATAACCCTTTCCTCCTATAAAAAATACCGACAGAGCACTATCTCTATCGGTATACATAAAACACCTAATGTTGATAGCTCTCCTACTACTGTAGACAGTCTGATGAATATTCTTCACCAGCCCACCATCTTCCAATGTCTTGGAAAACAGTTCGGCGAAATTGCTGCTACCGGATATCAAACGTCTACCGACTCTATCCGGTTTGGTCGTTTCCGCGCCTCTATCTTATTGAGAGCATTCTATCATGTTCGTTTTTATATTTCAACAAGAAAATGTTTCATATTTAATGAAAATTTTTTCAAAACTTATGCCTGTCCGGAAGAATCCATGAACAGCGAAATAATCCAGTCACTGTTTACCAGCGGGAAATCTTCATCATGCACTTCAAAGATCTCATGCTCTGCCCGGATCTCCTCTTCCAGCATTGCCATCGGAATCAGAAAAGCCATGCCTTTGTCATCCGTGCGGATATTGATCTTCATAACACCGTCATTGGTATTCTGGTATTCTACGGAAGTGACATCTTCCGGTTTGCCCTTGCGGTTATCGATAAACTCAATAAAACTGTCATACTTTGCGAGTTCCACCGCAACATCGCTTACACCGTCTTCCAATATCTGTATCTTTTCGGTAAATTCTTTGAGTGTTGCACACCTTCTTAACGTATACCCCTGTTTTACTAAAGGCATGGAGAATGCATGCATATCCCTTCCCGCTTCATTCTGGTTCAGCCAAATCACGAATTTATGCCTTGGATCCATGTATACCAATGGATACTGGATCATGAAATCCGTATGGCAATGCGGACAGGAATGACGGAAGATGTCCCCACTGAGACACAAATCCCGCAAATCCGGATCCTCTTGTGCGTTGACGCTTTCGTAAGCATGAATGGTAAATTGTTTTCCGCAATACGGACACTGGTATTCTATTTCTTTAAATCTGCTCATGATTTCCCCCTCTGATAAGAAAAGCAGGATTGAACCTGCTTTTTTTAGTTTCTGTTGGATCTGCTTCCCAAGACTCTCAAGACCTTCAGGAAGAGATTGATGAAGTCGAGATACAGCTGGAATGCACCATAGATTGCCAGGTTTTCCTTGATTGTGCCTGCACCGACATTGTAGTAGTACGCTTTGATTCTCTGCATGTCAAACGCCGTTAATACAAGGAACAGGATAATTCCGATGTATGTCAGGAACAAAGACTCACGCAATACAGGGACAAACATGGATATAATTGTTGAAATAACCAATGCGATCAATGCACCGAATAACAAGCCGCTGAACTTTGTCAGGTCAACATTTGTGGTATGGCCGATAATTGCACAGCAGATAAACATAACAGATGTAAATGCGAAAGCACCGAAAATTGTTGCTCCTGTGTAGACAAGGAACAGGGAACTGAATGTCAGGCCTGTTAATGCACTATACAGAAAGAACAGGATTCTGCATGTTGCGGTGCTGAATTTTGTCAAGCCCATTCCCATTGCCACAGCGATACCGAGTTCGGCAATCGCAAAGATGAATACCACCTGTGGGAATGAAACGAGCATGTTATACATCAGGCCGCCGCTGTAAACCGACAGATAACCGAGAAATGCGACTGCAGCTGTAATAAACAGACCGATGGACATGTTGACGAACACTTTGGAAATATATCCGCGAAGCGATTCTGCCTCACCGGTATAAACATATTGATTGTTGTTGAATTCACTCATGATGAATACCTTCCTTTCCGGGTTTTCACCCTATATTTATATTAATTCGTTTTTCCGCAAAGTCAAATCAATTACTCAGCCATCCCTCCAACAATCCGGCCACATTGTCATTTTTGGTGAATATGACAGCTTCCGGTGCCAGAGCATTTACCGAATAGATTTCAAGAACGCCCTTCGCCACCTCGGGATGATCATTTTCCGATTCGTGTATATCGGCAATCAGATCCCTATGCCAGAAGCGGTAGTCTCTGTCGTGATGGTAGATCAGCCATTCCTGTCCCAGGGATAATTCCTCACAGATTCTGGTAAACTGCTGGCTGTCAATGGATGATCCGATCTTCTGCAGATAGTTCACCCGGTTTTTAATGCCTTTGTATTTTCCGGAAGCTTTTAGATAAAAAATGAAACTGCATAGCAGAAGCGAGACAATGAAGATCATCAAAACTTCATACAGGGACAGCCCTCCTCCTGTGACCACGGGAATCGTACAGAAGTACAGACCGATAATACAGGCATAGATGACACCTGTCAGAAGATAATATCGCATTAAGTTTTTTTTAATTTCTTTCAGTATCATTTCCTGCTCCATTCCATAATTTCTTTCAGCATCTTCTCCTGCTCATTTCGCACATCAAACCAGTGTACAGGCATCTGATGATTCAGCCATGTATACTGCCTTTTGGCAAACTGACGGGAGTGTTTCTGAATTTCCTCTTTGACTTGTGAAAGGCTCATATTTCCTGCAAAGTAGCCCTTCCATTCCTTGTAACCGATCCCCTTCATCGCCGGATCTGCAAATGTTACGCCTTCATCAAGAAGTCTTTCAACCTCCTGTTCGAGCCCTTGGGAAAACATCTGTTCCACTCGTTGATTAATCCTGTCATACAGAATATCCCGGGGCATTGTGCATCCGGCAATAAAAGCATCATAAACCATTTCGTGCTTTTGTTTACTTTCAATATCACTCTGCCTTTTTCCGGTTCTTTGGTAGATTGTCAGGCTCCGCAATACTCTTCTGACATTATGCGGATGTATTTTTTCTGCCTGCACGGGATCTGCTTCTTTCAGCATTGCATATAATTCTTCAGCGCTTCTTGCTTCGAGCTGCGGATCAATGCCTCCTTCTTCCGTTTCTTCTTCAAAGGCATAGTCATACAGACAGGATTTCAGATATAAACCCGTTCCCCCGCATATAATCATCGGCTGATCACTCGTGTCAATCAGCCCTCTTGCCTGTTTTTGAAAATCGGCAACAGTATAGCTTTCTTTCGGAGAAAGAATATCAATCAAATGATGCCTGACACCTTCTTTTTCCTCTTCTTTCACCTTTCCGGAACCGATATCCATTCCTTTATACACCTGGATGGAATCGCCGCTGATAATCTCCGTATGGAGAAGATGAGCAAGCTGTATGGAAAAGGATGTTTTCCCTGAAGCGGTAGGACCTGCAATCACAATCACTTTTTTCATTTCGCAAGCCCCTTTGTCAGTTCTTTTTCATCCAGCATCATGAATACGGGCATGCCGTTATTGCCGTAATAGGGATTTTCGCACTGTGCAAGTTTTTCTATGATTGTATTCATCTCATCCATTGAAAGAGACTGCACTTTATGAACCGCATTTCCGGATGCAAGGGAAGCAAGCGATCCATACTGCATTCTGGCAATGTCCGTCATCATCTCACTTTTATACAGATCCAGAACATCCTGCAGGAATTTTTCCTGATTCATTCCGTTCATCCAGGAAGGCAGGCTTCTGACAAGCAGGGTGTCCTTCCCGAAGGCTTCAAAAGAAAGATGGATTTTGGATAAAGCAGCATTGATCTCATCCACCCTTTGCACGATATCATCGGAAACATGCAGGGTAACCGGGACAAGAAGGTCCATCATGACCGGTGCTTTCTGTAGCTTTTTCAGATATTCTTCATAGTTGATTCTTTCCATCGCCGTACGCTGATTAATGATTGCCAAGCCCTGTTCTGTTTCACACAAAATATACTTCTGATGCAATTGCCCGATCACACGCATTTGCGGCATTGCCGGTTTTTCTTCGATTGGTTCCGGTTCTTCCCTGACTTCAGAGGCAAGCTGCCTTAACAGGGCATTGTCCGCTTCTGTTTCCCTGCGGATTTCCTCTTTCACTGTATCGGATTGCTGTATTTCTTCCTTCTTCTCTTCATACTGGGGTATTTCCTCTTTTACCGTTTCCGGTTTTGAAGGCTCAAGATCTTCCGTATCAAAAGACAAAGGTTCATAGTACTGGATCTTTGCCTCCTCCACTTTAGCTTGCGGTGCAAGAAAATGGGATTGAAGAATCTTCTGTATATTGTCCCGGATCAGGTATTCCAGCTGCGCTTCCTTAGACAGGCGCACCTCCCATTTGGATGGATGCACATTGACATCGAGAATATGCGGATCCATTTCAATTTTCAAAACACACATAGGATATCTTCCCTTGGCAAGATACCCTTCATAGCCATCCTGAATCGCCTTATAAATCTTATATGTCCTGACCATTCTGCCATTTAGAAATACGTGCATCGCATTGCGTGTTGCACGATTGATTTCCGGCTTGATCAGGTAGCCTGTAATTGTATAATCATAATCGCCGAAATCCGCTTCCAGGGCATTTTCATATGCCCCTCTTCCATATACCTGATACAGGACTTCCAGTAAATCTCCCTGTCCGGTAGTCATGAAGGATTCCCTGTCTTCATTATAAAAATGAAAAGAAATCTCCGGATGGGACAAGGCAAATCTTGCGATGACATCCTGAATCAAAGAAGCTTCATAGGAAGCTGAGCGCATGTGCTTCAAACGTGCCGGTGTCTGATAGAATAATCCTTCCACGGTAATCTGTGTCCCCTGGTTGCATGGATAAGCACCTACCGAAACGGTTTTGCCGTATTCTATGACAATCCTTGTGGCATCATTTCCATCCGAGGTGATCATGGTTGTCTTTGAAACCGAAGCGATGGATGGCAGTGCTTCCCCACGAAACCCCAGTGTATGAATTGCCCAGAGATCATTCTGGTTTTTAATTTTGGAAGTTGCATGTCTTCTGAAAGCCATTTCGGCATCCGTGCTGTCCATGCCGGAGCCATTATCCTGAATGGTGATCTTCTTAATTCCACCTTCTTCAATGGAAATATTGATTCTTGTCGATCCTGCATCAATCGCATTTTCCACAAGTTCCTTGACTACCCCCATCGGCCTTTCTACAACTTCTCCTGCGGCAATCATATTTGCCGTCTGTGCATCTAACTGTTGAATTCTTCCCATGGGAAATATTATACTATAAATCGGAAGCGAAAGAAGAAATTATATGCGAATCAAGGAAGAATACAGGGAAGAAACCGTCATCAATAAATCCCGTTTTATTGCCTGTCTGCTGCCGACAAGAACAGAAGAGGAAGCCAGAGAATTCATTGACAGTATCCGTAAGGAATTTACGGATGCAACTCATGTTTGCACTGCTTATATGCTCGGTCCAAACCAGAGCATACAGCGTTCTTCTGACAATCATGAGCCGGCAGGCACTGCAGGCGTACCAATGCTTGAGGCAATCAAAAAAAGCGGCATTGAGGATATCACCGCATGTGTCGTTCGTTACTTCGGCGGCATCAAGCTGGGGGCAGGAGGCTTGATCCGTGCATATTCCGGCTCCGTATCCAATGCCATTGCCCACGCAAAAAAAGTGGAGGATGTCGTTTATCAGAAATACAGGATCCAATATCCCTATGAGATGTCGGGAAGCCTGGAAACATGGTTACGCCGGAATACGGAAATTGATGAATTCCTCTATGATGAAAAAGTAACCTGTTACTTTCTTTCAAACAATCCTGATATTACCAAAAAAATACAGGATATCACAAAAGGCCGGATTGAACCTGTTTATTTACAGGATGTCAAAAAGGAAACCGATATCACGGAATAAAAGCCACAGGTCAATTCCCTGTGGTTTTCTTTACGAGCTGAATATTCAGATCCACATCTCCTTCAATGCCATCAAGATGTGCACGGTTTGTGTATTGCCAGATGTCAAAACGATAATCAAACTGCGGGTAGGAATGATAATCCGCAACCCAGAACGGATACGGTTCGAGATATTCAAGTATATAATCCGTATCGTATAAAAGCGTGCTGTCATAGATCATCGGCTGATAACCGGCATCTTTGATTCTTGTCAGAAATGTGACAGCGATCTTGGTTCTTTCTTCTCTTGAGAGCGATTCTGTTCTGCCGATATCATCGGTTTCCGGAGGTTCCATGTCAAAGACAACCGGGTATTCAATATCATATTCTTTAAGATGGCTGATCACGAATTCCGCTTCTTCCAAAGCTTCTTCCTGTGTGATCGCCTGGGAAAAGAAATAGATGCCGGTCTGTATACCATTGGCTTCAGCACCTTTCATGTTATGGGTAAACCATGCATCAGCATAGAGCTTTCCTTCCGTATATCCTCTGTAGCCGACACGGATCATCGCAAAGTCGATATCATAACTTCCTACTTTTTCCCAGTCAATTTCCTCGTTATGCACCGATACGTCAATGCCCTTTAAGGATGTGTAGTTATCATCTTCGTAGACAAAAAAACTTCCGTCTTTTTGCAGATGTGTCCAGTCATAGTCATGATATGGTAATGGAGGTTCCTCTTCCACATACCGGTATTCGTTTTGTGGCTCTTCACGGAAAATAATCCGCAAAAGAGTTCCTGCGGAAAACAGAAAAATACCAAGAAAAACAAGTAATCCTGTTATATTGATTCTTCTTTTTCTTCTTCCTCTTCTTCTTTTTGCCATGAAATGATTATAGCCCGAAAAAAAAGATCATACAATTCAATAATACCATTTTCGAATTTCTTAAAAATATACTATAATAGATGTGGTGTATTTTCACCATGAGGGGAGAAGTTAAGCATGGAAAATTATGTTTATTGTCCAAAATGCGGCAGCCGAGTACCAACTGATCAAAATTATTGTCCGGAATGCGGAGCAAAAATGCGTTCCCTGACACAGGAAATTCCCGTCAGCTTCCCGGATGATCCTACGACGCTGCAGATGCAGAATGCGGACAATGCCGATAAACACGAAAATACTTTAAGTTTGCCGAGTTTCGCCACGACAACCGCAAACGTCATTGAAGCAGTCGATGACATGGAGAATACAGAAGAGATCCCGACAATGGATGAATCTTATTTCTCCGGCGAATTCCCGACACAGAAAGAGGAAGCAGAAGATGATTCATCCGATTCCATGAGCAACAGGACCCGTCTGATCCTGGTAATCTTCTTAGCAATCATCACAGGCATCCTTCTG
>AUXO010922531.1_pt1 | contig 10787 bp, 8 predicted proteins | sample 768731 | NCBI WGS metagenome assembly AUXO01 (sample SAMN02715735, study PRJNA202380) | gut metagenome | biome: sheep rumen | host: Ovis aries | place: New Zealand: Palmerston North
ATGTCAATCGTCTCCGTAGCACCCTGCTGGCTCCCAAACATAACTGCTTTAGGATAGGCATTTAGTACAAACGGTTCTCGTCTCGGCGAACAGCCCAAAGCATCCAAAAGAACCACTAAGAAAGCAAATAATAAATGTTTCATACTGAAATTGACTGTATTTTTGTTAAACTTCTAAATATCTCAATGTTTTTACATATTCCACAGTTTTGTTGGCAGTCGGTGATGACCGTATCGAATTGATTATTCAACGACTACTTTATACGAATAAATAGTCTCAGAGTCAGTGTGGCACTTTTGGATATATGTGATACCTTTTGATATGCCGTATAGCTTGTCCTTGCCTTCGATATGTGTTATTACCTCGTCAGAGAAGATGAAGGACTCGCCGGCATCGCATATATATGGTGAGCCGCCAACTTTTAGAGTTATTGTCTCAGACCGTAGTTTGTAATAGACAAAACGTCCAGTTTTTGTCATTACGTCAAGAGCATTGTCTGTTACCCCCATCATATACCACTGATAGCGCCGCCTATAGCCGAAGCCATTCGACTGAAGCGTGAGCAGTGTCCCATATAGCCCGTACCATCCGTATGTTGTTGTGTCGATACCATACGCGAAGTAATTGTCATAGCCTGTATAAGTCTTGTCTTCGTTGAAGGTTAGCAGCTCATAATAGCCTGATTCCGTATTGCCCCACAGCCAACTGCCTGCCAGACCTGTTTCATCCGTGTATGCATCACCTCCATCCACAAATGTGATACTGTCTATCTGTTCAATAGGTATATCAGAATGATCTCCGCCTTTAAGGTGGATGCGCATGTGCGTTTGAGCATAAGACTCAGAGATGAATAAAGTCGCAGTAAAAATAGTCCATAGTAAAGATGTCAGTCGATGTTTAGAGAACCGAAAGACATTCATAATAGCCATGTCTGTTTTCTTATACCAAGATAGTGAAGTCTCTTCTCTGGTTTCCAATGCTTTTATAAATTCAGTTATTGAGTGGTAGCGTTTATTAGGATTTGTTTCTGTCGCTTTCTTTATTATAGCCCTAAGTTGTAAATCATCAATCTCATCCAATAATAGTTTCTCAGAAAAGTTGATAAACAGACGTAAATGTGGTTCGTAACTATAATCATCTTCAAATGGACTAAAATAATGGCTATGCATGCGGTGATATTCTTCCAAACTTGCTCCTCCGTTATATGGTAGATGGCCAGTCAATATCGCGAATAATAATATTCCTACAGAGTAGACGTTTGACTTTTCGTCAGGCTTCATGCCAAGATTACCTTCAGGCGTTTCATACTCAATAGGGAAAGTTTGCCACACCCATTCCTGACGTATTGTGCCCTTGAATTCGCCGTATATGCAGTTAATCATCCTTATTCTGATTTCACCCTCTTTCGTAAAGAAGATGTTTTCTGGTGGTTCGATATATCTGATGCCGACTTCATTGTCCAGCATGTATTTAATCCCCTTTAGTATCTCTTTAGATACCATTGTTGCAAAGCCTATCCTGTTGCATTTGTAGTGTTTATGCATTTCGATTGCAAATTCATTCGTCTGCTCTTCAGTTTCATCAACCTTTCCCTGCATGAGGTCGTATAGTGAAACCCCTGTATAATAATCTTCGATCAAGTACGCCAAATACGGGTTTGAGTTAATATAATCAACGATTGGTATAAATGAAGTCTGTCCGAAGTCGACATTCTTTTCTTTCAGAAGTTTCCATATCTGAAAGGCATAACGGATTGAAGTTGAATTGGAAATTTCGCAGATTGCTACTTTTTGAATAAAACTTGAATCTTTCTTGGCATAGCAGTCTCCAAGAAATGTTATTCCCCATGCATCTCTCCTAAGTGGAAGTTTACAAGAGTCATATACGTAATAGACATCCTTTTCAGATTGTAGATTTATTCTCATAAGCTTTATTGCAATAGTTTGCCACAACCATTATTCTAGTAGAAAGTAGGTACACTATGATTCTCTATAGAGAAGTAAGCCGTCTTTAACCAAATCATTGAGCATAGGAGCCTTCAGTAATTGAGGATTTTCTGATTGTTGACAATATAGATTCCCTTGGGAAGATTCTTCAATTCAGAATACTTCCCGATTTTGACTCCATGCAGAGTATATACACCTTCGTTATTACCATCAACGCTTATACTATCAATACCAGATTCGCTTCCAATCATATAGAAGATAGAACTGTTGTCCAGTTTGTCATTAATCAAATTAAGTGCTTTGGACTCTCCCCTTTCATACGCATAAATTACAATAGCATAATAAAAATTGGTAGTAAGATTTTCAAAAGAAAACCCCACCTCACACTGCTCTCCAATGCCTATTGAGACCAATGATGTCTGAAGAGCCTTATAACTATATGATTTGCCAATTTCACTCTCATAGAGAACGACATTTATATTATTATCATAAGCCTCTGTACCATTATTTGTAAGTTTAGCTGTACCTTTAAGTACATTACCCTGGACACTACTTGGTTTACCCAATTGTCTTACGGCATCATCTGCAGAGAGTTTTACAGAAATATCAACGTCAGCGATACTCTCTGCTGCGACTTCCACTTTGAAAGTGTAAAGCGGTTTATTACAGTTTTCAGAACTACCACTAAGGATAAAAGTAAAAGAACCACTACGCTGTGGTGTGTATTCCAATACGATATCGCCAGTCTCACCGGGATCAAGGTTCGTACCGCCACCCGTCAGGAGCTGATATTTGTTTTTGCCTAAACTCATACTGGCAGACCCCCAAAGGAAGATTGGGGAATTACTCGTTTTATTATTATCCGTCAGATTGATTGTAATCATCATGGGTTTTCCCATACGTGGCGATTCGCTCCATTCCACACTGTTTATAGTAAAATTACACTCATCTGCCTCTACTTCCCCTCCATAGGTGATTGTGGTCATCATAGTTCCGGCAATGGTTAATTCAACATAGCGGCAAGCTGAATTGATGGCCCAAGCCCACTCCATTGTACCTGTCTCACGGCTAAGGACACGTATCTGGTATTTTCCATCAGTCAAATTCTTACCAAACACTATGGAGTCACATGTCAAACCTTTTCCCGTCATATACTCTAACTGTTTATCAAAGATGTCATTCAAGGAGGTTTGGTCCAATATTTCAATAAGATCACGATCCTTGTAAAGTGCTACTGCGACATCATACTCTCTGTCCATCTCAGGTTTGGCTAGGTTATAGAAAGAAAATCCCAAATTAATTGCCGGGAAGTTTTCTGAGGTTGAGGATCGTGTGAAATTAACAGAATCATTTTTGATGTATATATTCCCGATATATGCACGGGTTGTCTTATCCATAGGCTTCTTCGCAGGCATAATACCTATGATGGCCGACTGCGTGAAAGAGTAACCGCTGGAACCTGCATTTCCTCCAGTATATTGATAATCAGGATTAAGTATGGAAAGCAGAAAGTAGTCATCGCTGTATCCGCCCCATCCCCAGTTTACATGATAGTATCCAATGCCACTCTTCACTTCATATCCGTCAATAATGAACTCATGTCCAGTAATTCCTTGCCCCGAAGAAGCAGAAAGTGCTCCATACATGACAGGACGTTTGGCAGAGATTTCGTTATAGATGAGTGCATCCCACGAAACAGTAGTATAGCATTCGCGCTCCACAAATTCTGTTGTTTCCGCATAGCCAAAGTCATAGCGTAGGGCCTCGCATGCATATATATCATTAGTGCCAGAACCGTCAACGTCATAATTCATAAAACTTGCTGTGCCACAATCTACCATTAGCTGTGCCACAGCATTAACAGATTCACCACTATCTGATGCACTATATGTGGTTTTCATTTTGTCCCACTCATAGTTGGCAGGATGCTGATAATAATACATAACTTGAGCCATAGCCGTTGCGACACAGCCTGTAGGACAGACACCTTTACTGAGCGTGGCAGGGCAAAATACATTATAGGGTTCCATTTGGTTCCATTTAGTGGTAATGAAAGGTGCAACATCATCATGGATCTGCACATCAGCTTTGGAGGAAGTCTGCGAGATAGCGATATGATGATATGCATCAAGCATGGCTTTCATGCCAACGGAAGCCTTTGTAGCATCGTAAGGTGCTCCGTTGCCGTATGCCAGTATTTCGGGCAGATGATCGTCGGCACTCACGACCACATAGCCATTCGTTGTATTGAACACGTAGATACCAGCCCCCTCTCCATCAGCCACGTCTGTGAAGGCACGAGTCAGCTCTATACGCTCACCTCGGCTCATGGCAGGCAACTGCTGGTGGATAAACTTCTGGGCTGCTATCATGGCTGCTTGTTCACTCACTGGAGCAGCAAAAGAAACTACTATACTGATAGCCCATACCATCGTGGTTAATAATACTCTCTCCATATTGTTCTATCGTAAAAGTAAATAATACAATTTTTTGCTTAAAGAAATCTCATAAAAGTATTTTTCCTTCGACTATCTACAATTTTTATAAAATCGTACATGATTGTTTTAAGTCTTTCTGGTAAGATCTCGCAACATGCGTTTCTGATGTTTTTGGGGATAGGATATTTACAAGCAGCAATGCCACCTGCCATACACGCTATAGTATCAGAATCCTCACCAATAGAAATCGCTAATCGAATAACCTCCTCAAAAGAATTGCCCTCTAAGAATGCTATGATTGCCTCTGGAACACTACCGGAACATGATACATCAAAGTGATAATCCTTCCGAATGTCTGCAATAGTCCTGTTAAGATCATAATTGAACGTATCCTCTATGTATTCTTTAATAGCTTGTTTACTCTTTCTTTCTTTGCATAAGAAAACACATGCAGCAATGGATTGTGCTCCTTTTATACCCTCTAGATGATTATGACTGACAGATGCTGTAAGTGTTGCCAGAGTCAACGCTTCGTCTATTGTGTTTGAATATAATCCGACTGGACTAACTCTCATCGCAGAACCGTTACCCCAGCTTGCGTAAGGTTTGGGGAATTTTTGCATCAGCCACTCACGGAAATTCTCCCCGTAGTCGGCATCTGGATATTTCTGACCTAATTCTTGCATGCATTTTATGAGAGGTTCAATCGAGTGAGTACGGTCTTCGTTCAGCCATTTTGCTACGGCAAAAGTCATGACTGTGTCATCCGTAAAATTGCTCCAAGGAGTCAACAAGGTGAATTCTGTTGATTTTATATTGCACATTTCGTATGGAGACCCGATGATGTCTCCAGCTATTGCGCCATATAGGTAATCTTTTGCCACTGCCATATTTTATTTAATTCTACTGAGCATCTATAGGCAACACATTCAGTAATTATCTATAAATCATTTTGTGGCCTGCCCTGCCCACTTAAATCTGAGCTGAGACTTTTCACGGGCATCCTTAGCCCATTTCATGCGTAATTTTGCCTTTGAGAATACCTCATTAGCCCGAGATGTAGAAGTATTATCGCGCCTTGTATCTTTTTTCCTTGAATAGTCTATTCATCTTCTTTCAAGCATTGCTGCGTCTAGGCCGTATCTCCAACACCATTTTCTAAACCATGGGACTGCAATCCATGAGAACACAACGCACAAGAAGGTTCAAATGCCAGCGACATGGCTATTACAAGAACAATGGCAGGCTTCCTCATTTTTCTTTTGCTATTAGAGTAAAGGTCGTTTCTCCAACTTTAATGGTATCACCATAATTAAGGTAGATACTGCTATTAGAGTATAAAGCATTGTGATTGACATAGACAGCATTGGTCGTTCTCATCACAATGAGTTTAAAGATATGTCTGCCCGTTTGAACACCCTTGGTCACTTCTATTCTGACCGATTGCCTACTTGCCGTCGCATCATTAATAGAAATATCAGATGGCTCCTTGTCGTCACTACGACCTATGACGATACTGCCAGGCTTCAAATCATAGCTGTGGACATTTATCCCTTCTGTCCATACGAGGATGCCTGATGGTGTGGAAATAGGATCTCTTGTTATAACTTGGGTACGCATTCTGGTGGAAATGCCCTCTCTACCTTTTGAACTGAAACAAATATAAGTTTCACAATCAGGACATTTAATTTTGTTGACCTCATTCGTCAACGTGCTGGAAATGAAGTGTGTATGGCAGCGCGGACAAACAAAACTATATGTTTTACCTATCACGGCACTTTCGTTTACAACATAAACATTATCTCCCTCGAACATTAACTTGGGTTCACCTAAAAGGGGATATTGTTCTCTTCTATAAATTTTATCCATAACAAAAAACTACAAATACTTTGAACAATTCGATTAAAAGCTTCTACGACATTTATAAGAGGCAGCTCTTCCTCTATCGTTTAGTCATTTGAGGAAGAACTGCCAAAAAAAGAGATTCTCTTAGAGACCGTTTTGCTTGTTTAGCACATTCTCTTGATGTCGGATAAGATCTTTTAGCATAACTGTCTCTTGGAAATTTGCTTTTTTCCTCTCCATCCATGGAGTCGAAGTGAGGACAGAATTCGATGATCTCGTTTTTGAATTACTGTTTGACACTTTTCTATAATCATAAGTAAGATTATTAAGATCTAGTTCAAAATAATATTCCTCCCCAGCCTTAATAGACGGTATTACCATATTTTCCTCTATTAAATCTGTATCTTCAGAATTTCCCTTTATCCTCGCTACAAATTTATAACTCGCATTATCCATCGGAAATACATACGCATAATCATAAATGTTATTTGAAGTTTCATTTCCAATATTTATTATACTCGTTCTCCAGTTAAATTGATTATTTTGATTTTTAATGAGAGTTTCGACATTGCCATTGCTATCAAATGACATATAGTCACAACTTCTATTGGTCAATAATTTGTAGCTTTCTACATCAGAAAAACGGGATATATTATAATAAACAATAAGGAATAATGCACCAGCTGGACTTGGGTTGAGTATAATATCCTGAGAATTCGCGTCTATAGTTACTTTTTGAGAGGCGACTCCAAGAATAACATTATTAAAGGCTAACCAACGGTTATATGATACCTTTAATGTATTTATGTCATTCACTCCAGACATATTCCAGTATTCACGGCTAATATTACCTATTGATCCTCTTACAACATCTGTTACGGCTATTACAGTATAAGTACCCTCTGGTATGTATTTTTGAGAAGTCATTTGTGAATTGTAACTGTCAAGAAAAGCAGAATCGCAATAAGCGAGAAGTCCGTCCTTATCATAAGCAAGAACTTTCACTCGAAGTTTACATCCAGAATTGATAGAAGATAACTCTCCTGGTTTTATTTCTTCTGTAAATGACTTAACTACCCCAGATGGATCTACCTTGAATGTTATATTCCTACTAATTGTGATGTCATCATTTGAACAAGAAGTCAGAAAAATAACAAATCCGACTAAAAGAAAAGAAATATATTTTTTCATAATTTCCATTTATTTAGAATTTGAAAATGTTAAACTTATAACCAAGTGTCAGACTGGCTGCACTAACCTTGCATGGGAAGTTCTTCGCCAAGTCACTTGTGCCAAGATTGTAACGAAGGCTAGCATATAGGCCGTTCTTCAGCTCATAGCTTACACCAGCAGTCACTTTGAGGTCGAATCCTTTCAGTTCTCCAACGGCGATGCGAGTATTGCCCTCCTCAATATAATCGGGACTGCTTGAGAGAGAACCGCAGATATTCGGTCCTACTTCGATATTGAAGTTAGGCGTAACGTAGAACTTCAGCAGAATAGGCACTTCTAAATAGCTCAGCTTTATATTATCGCCATTAGTGCCGATACTGTGCTGAACGTAGGAAGGCTCTAATTGGATACCAAAGATACCTGTTCCAGGGTCACTGCCATTTGTTCTTTTACCAAATCGAGCTGCAATGACAAGGCCTCCCTGGAAACCGATGCCACCTTTCAGGCCGAGGTCTACTGGATCATACTTACTCATAGAAGAATAATTAGCTCCAGCAGTAATACCTAAGGAGACCACATTCTTTCTCTTGTCAACAAAACCGTTGCTAATCTCTTCTTCTTGTTGACTGCTCTCCTCCTCATCAAACGTTACCTGAGCGTTTGATGGAATTGCCATCATAAAGATGGTCGCTAACAATAATAGTTTTTTCATACTTGATTTTTTAGTGAATAATAATATATAAAAACTAATTAAATGGCATAAAATGAATATTGGCTTCCTGGCTCTTTACTTTTCCTTCACGCAGTGTTGCCTTCACCTTCGCATAACGCTCTTTCCTGATATCGGGAACAGAAAACACAGCATCAGCAGCTCCACGTGCTCGAACGCTTACACTCTTATTCCCTACAGGCTTACCATCGACCAGCAGCGAAACCGTTGCATTTCCACGCTCATCACCATCGTTGCTGACCGTAACTGTGACAAAGAAAACATTCTTAGGATTGGCTTTCTTTCCTTTGGCACGGGGCGGTTCGGAAAGTGACATGGAAGCAATTCGCAACTTTGGCTGTTGCTTTTCTTCTGCGACTTCCTTTACTACAGCCTTTGGCGACTCCTTAACTACACAGCTGACATTAACATCTTTCTCCAGCACCAAGAGGTTGTCATTCCATACTTCGACTTTATAGACACCATTCTCGCTCTTTGCAGGAACATTCATTGGGCTGAAAGAATAAGAGCGAAGACGCCCCTGACTTGTATTAGGCTGCAAAATCATTTCCTTACCCTCACCATTTGTCATTCGGAGCTGTACGGAGGCATCCTCAATCGAAGCAGGTATCTGTAGGGTCAGATTTCCTTTATTCACGTTTCTCCCGCTTATTTCTATTCGGCTGTTACCCACTTGTATTGAATAATTACCGTCCACCATCCTCAGAACACCGTTTTGTCCTTTAAACTTGACATTGGCATAATTTCCACGTACAGGTTCTGCCTTTTCCAATTGTGCAGGCAACACTATGACACCGTTTCTCTTATAACCATACAAGCGGTTTTCCTCATAAACCGTATATCGGGTATCTTGTTCTAACTGCTTCACATGTTCTTCCATCTGCAGGGCTTTATCACCGACGGTATGGTCGGATTTGTTGATCTTCAACTCCGTGGGTTTTACTTTATACGACCTGACGATACGCCCCCTCTTATTGATGACATATCCCTTGGGAGTATAACTGTTTCCACTATATACAATAGCCTCATCACCCGAGAAAGTAGAAGCAAACACCAAGTTGCCATAACCTGCCTCTACTGGCAGATAGTCCATATTCCTGTCTATGTAATATGCTTTGTCGTCCAACATCACAGATGCGAAGCCGCAACTGAAGGGGAAAGCCGTTTGGAACTGGCAGGGAATCACCATGTTACCATCGGTGCCCAGATATCCCCAGCCCTCAGTTCCTCGCACGGGCATCTTCCCATCGCTGAACCACATATAGCGCGTGGCATATACTTCCTCTGTCAAGGGCTGCATCTCGTAATCACCTTCGGCAATGAGCCCCTCGATTTTAAGAGACTTACCTTTAAAATTCATCACCAGAGCGTAGCCGTCGCGGAATGGTGTGATACTGTCATACCTCGCTGGCAGGATTTCACGGTTGGCACGATCAATCAGACCGCACTTCCCACTCTTCCTGACCTTTAGCAAATTGCCATAGCCTTCAATTTGGGCAGATGTTGGCCTCACAGCCCACTGCACCGTCTGCGAAGTCGCTTCCCATGAGAAGAAGGAAGTGAAGGCAATAAGAAATAAACATTTTTTCTTCATCATTCTATCACAGTTTTTATCATTTCTAATTGCTCATTAATACGCTCGACATAGTCGATGTCATTTGCTTCCTTAGCATATTGCAATGCTTTGGTAAAATATTCATTCGCTGTTTTAAAAACCTCCGGCCCAAGCTGCACCTCGTGTTCACGGTTGAATCCTGCCAGACAGTCACGGCCTAACTCAAACAAGGCATGATACTCCTTGGGATCTTTTTCGAGTGTCTGTATCAATAAAGCATGTGCTTTTTCAAAATCCGTTGATATTAATTGATTATCTAAAAGCACTTGTCGCATATTTCTTATGCTATCCGGATCATATTCATTGTTCATCTTTCCAAAATACAGTCGGCTTAGTAGATATATCGCAGAAGCATCTCCTTCATTCGCCATCTTACTTAATAGTCCAAATCCTTCCTTGGAAGTTGAAGATTCTTTCATCAGATAGACCGCTTTGGGTAAACCAGTCAGCTCTTCAACGGGATCCACGACCTTGGCGGGTCGCAACAGAAACGTTAATCCTACAAGAACAGCCGCTGCGCTTATCGCAGAGATGATGTATAAAGGCACTTTATATTTCACATACCAAGGGTCTGGACCTGGGAATGGGTTTCCTCCGTCTATTGCAATCTGCGCATAATCTACTATCTGTTCTGCAGTAGGCCTGTCCCAAGGGTTCTCATTCAGGCACATCTGGATCATCTGATTCAATTCGGGAGAGAATGTTCCAGGCAAATCGGGAATCTCTGCGCCATTTTTCTGCAAAATACCGCCCTCAATATGAGTTCCGCTAGAGAATGGGACATCACCTGTTACCATCTCATACACCATCGCGCCAAGTGACCAGATGTCATTTGCTTTAATCGGAGTGTTGTCTTTACTGAAGCGCTCAGGAGCCATATATGCAGTGGTGCCTGCGGATGCAAACTGGGTACTAAGGCTCTTCCGCAAGGTTGATTTCGCATGGGCACTGACACCGAAGTCGGTAATCATGTATGTTCCATTATCACCTATCATGATATTATCCGGCTTGATATCCTGATGTATCAGAGTAGGATTCAT